>MDSV01240318.1_pt1 | contig 18427 bp, 11 predicted proteins | sample 810851 | NCBI WGS metagenome assembly MDSV01 (sample SAMN05326640, study PRJNA326480) | marine metagenome | isolation source: seawater | place: Atlantic Ocean: North East | collected 2012 | reverse complement strand
TTGTAAGCCACTTGTAGGATTTTTCTTTCTAAGTCTTCTTTATTTGCTTCTTTTATAAAACTGTGAGAACCATAGTAAGTTTTCCAATCGCTTTCCTTTTGTACTCTTTTAAATACAGGAGGACGACCTTTTCCTTCCCAAAGTGCTTTTTCTTTTTTACCTAATTTTTTCTTTAAATTGTAAATTAATGATTTTTTACCAATGTACTTTTTTCCAGTTGGTAAGTGAGTTGTTTGATAGATGAAACCGAATGCTCCTTCAGGAAGGTCAACGATTTCATTAATTGTTTTTGATTGATAGTTCCATTGCATTTTAATAATATAAAAAAAAGACCCTGGAAAACCAAGGCCTTTTTAAAAAATATTTTATTAAATATTATACTGTTGAATATGCTACTGCATTATTACCAGTTCCAAGTGAATTTGCATAAGATTCAAATACCCATTCGTTTGCTGCTTGTACTGTAAATTTAATTCTTGAACCAATTCCCCAAGCTGAGTTTGTATTTGCTCCTGTTATTGTAATAGTATTATTAGCTGCTGATGGTCTAGTTGGTAAGATATAATAATCAGCGTTACCATTTTGACCTACATAATAACTGTTAGTACCAAATGTACCTGTACCATCTAAATGTAAAGTTAATACTCCAGAATTTACTAAATCAGCTCCTTGGATAATTTCAATTGTTCCCCCTGTGTGAGCTGCTGTGACTGCTGGCAATGTTACTGTTTTTGCTAATGCATCAAGAAGACAAACAAATGTTTTACCTAAGTCACCTGTTGTTAATGTTAATGCATCTGTTGAATCTGCGATGTCTGTACCTTGTGCTGATGCTGGTATAGAAGCTGCAGCTAATCCGTTTGCAAGAGTTATAACTCCTGATCCTTGTATTGTTCCACCATCAGTTAAATTTAAATAACTTTCTAACAAATCATAAAAATTTTGTTGTGTTGGTTTATCTCCTGTTTGGAAGTACGTTTTTAAAGTTGTTGTTGTTGCGTATGCCATGTTTTTTTAATTATATTTTATTAAAACTTTATTTATTTGTCTATACATATACATCTACTTAAGAAAACACACATTTAAGTGTCCCATCTTATAATAAATGTTGTGTCTGTTTCGTTAGTTGTTTTTATTGGTTGATTTAATTTACCTACTACTAATAAGTCATTATTATCATCATATAATCCTATAGTAGTAATATAAGGTTTGAATACTGAACTTGTAGTAAAATCTGCTATTTCATATTTGTTACTAGAGTTGGATTTTCTTGCTGATATGTTTGTTGTAGCGTTAAACTCATGTTGATCTATAGTACATTGGTATTCCCATTCTCTTATTTTATGGGTTCCTTGAAATTCTAATTTAGAAATTCCTGTGTATATTAAAGGATCTACCACAAAATCACTTTCTATTTCCATTCCTCCTATACCTACATTACCTAAAACTGAGTTATAGTTTGGGTGAGTTATAGTAGCAAATCCTGTTTTATAAAAAATATTACCTATGTAAGGAGAAGCATTTATACTTTCTGATATTGCGTTTATTTGTTGAGATCTATTATTAATTGTTCCTGCAGATGTAAAGCTATTTTCCCAAATATTTATATTACTTAAATTACCATTAAAATATCTAAATTGTTCATTTGTAAAACTAGAATCTGGTTTACTTTGTACTCCTTTTGAACCAATATAAAGGTTAGCTCTATTTCTTGTTGGGCCTTGTAGTTTTGCTTCTCTTTCTGCTTTTAATTTTCCATCAAGATATATTTCCATTCTAGAAGAACTATGTTGACATAAAATATGATGGTAATGTTCTTCAGAATCACCTAAATTAATATCAAGTGATAATTTTTTATTATTATCTGCTCTATCAAAATATAATGTTTGATTTTTCATATATATTTCAAATGGATATTGTGATTCAGCAGCTACATCCATTAATTGCATATTACCAGATACAGATGTATTTAAAAACTCAGAAGTTCCTGTCATTGAAGAAGGGACTACTGTTTTTGTTGTACTTTTTCCTATTATGTCTCTTCTATAGTTATCTAATGATTTTATGTTTACTTTTCTAACTAACAAATATTGAAATATAGCTGTATTTCCTTTTGAATGATCTGTGTAACTTTGATAATCATTATTAACAGGAAGTAATTCATTATATATTTGATAGGTATTATCATCAACTTGCTCACTTATAACTAATTTATTTTCATTTGCATCTAGTGATTTTACTGATTTACCATTACTATTAGTTCCTGTAAAATTAGGGTTTGTATATGGTTTTAATATACTAAGTATTTCATTTAATTCAGCTTTATTAGGTAACCACCAATCGTCAAATCCTGAATAAGTTTTATTTATTAAACTTCCTAAATAATCATTAGAAGTATTTAATAAAGTTGTTGTTGCTTCACCACCTCCTATACCTGGTGTAGGGGTTTCTGCATTTGTATCATCAAAATATATAGAGGGTGAAGTTTGTATTTCAGGTTTAACTATATAAGCATAATCATCTGTTATATTAAATATATATCCTCCTTGGAATTGATGGTTTGCACTAAGAGGTACACCAACTCCATCATAATCTAAAGTTCTAGTTTGAATATAAAAAGAAATAGCAAAATCTTCATTTGTATCAAAATTAAATCTTTCATTATCTGGAACTTCTATTTTTGATCCTGTTGTACTGTTAAATAATATACTTGAAAATTTATGATGATCATCTCCTAAAGTTGTTTTAGAAAAATTAACATTTTTATATTTAAATTTATTTAAAAAATAACTATCATCGTTTTCAAATAAATCTTCATGTGTTGAATATGTTTTAGAAGCATTTGGGTTTGTTTCTCCTTTTTTCCAAAAGGCTCTAGTTATTCCTTCTTTAGGAGATACAGGATCTAGTAGTTTAAGAGCGTAATCATCAAAAAGTCCTAAATCATATTTTTTAAAACCTTTTATAGGGTCTAATCTAAAAACATTTGCACGAAGGTCTGTTGGGTAATTATGGGTGTCTGAGCTTTGACTTATAAGGTTACCATAACCATCATCTACTATTACATGGTTACTTGAGGATAAATAAAAGGATCCAGGTTTTATACCATCACCATATAACCCCATGGGTATTGAAAGTATATTTACTTTTTCATATAAGTTTCTTTTATGATATTGGTAATGGAAATCACCAAATAAGTTAGCGTGGTTTGTTAGAAAATTATTATAAAAAAGATGATCAATTTGGTTATATTTTATAGCATTAATTGAATCTCCCCCTGTAGGTCCTGATGAAGTACTATATAAGGATATAGATTCAGAGGTCCATTGTGTACCATAATGTGTTACTCTATTTGAAGCCGCTGATGAAGAACCAAAGGAATATTGCTTGTGAGCATTAAAAGGAACTATTGCGTAATCTTGAGCTGTAAATTTTTTATAAGTGGACATTCAAATGACATTTTTAAAAGTCTAATTTAATTCTAAATAATGCTTCTTTTGTAGGGTCTTTAGCTACTGGTTGACTCATTTTTGCAACAGCTAATAAATCGTTATTGTCATTATATAATCCTACAGTTGTAATATATGTTTTTGGATTATTTATCATACTAGTAAAACTAACATTACCATTTTCATCCTGAAAAGATGGATTAGTAGTGTAATTAAATTCATAGTTTTTAGCCCTTACAAAATAATATTGAGAAGTTATTACTTCTTCACTATCTATAATAAAATGACCTCCCCCTGATATAGCATGGTAAAGTCTTTGTGGGTTTTTATCTGTATTTGTACTTAATCCTGGATTTCTTCCTGGATATAATTGAGGATAAAGATCATGATCTGTTGTAAAGCCAGCGTCTTCTTGGACTGAACCTGAATTAAAAGCATCAGGATTTAATAAAATAATTCCTGCGTCTGGGTAGTATAAACCAAATGATGCACTTCCTCCTACTTGAATAGCACTTGATCCAGAATAAACACCATTAGAACCAGAAACTATATTAAATTGTCTTCCTATGTTTGTCATTATAGCAGCACCATTTGAAGAAATACTATCATCTGTAAGATGTGTTAAGCTGTTTTTATTATCAGCCCCATCATCATCCGTAGAACTAGATAGGTGTAAGGATAATGTGCTTAATGCTAAATTATTTTTATATCTAGCTCTATTTATATTAATTACATAAAAATCATCTGGTGTATGGGATCCAAAAGTAAAGTTTTGTCCTTCTTGCCCATAAATTAATTGACGATATTGACCATATATTGCTCTTGCTGCACTTTTACCAAAAGAACCTGTATCATTTGTAAAATCTGGAGATCCAGATCCTAATCTATTACCATACCCACAAGTAAATTGAACTTCTGCATCATCTGAAGTATCAGTTAAACTAAGTAAAGAATAATATCCAGGGTCTGGAGATTTATGATAAACATTTAGATAAAACTGTGCTGAGCTTGTTGCTGAGGTAAATGTTTGGGATGATGCTGTAAATACTGATTGTAAATTATTTGTGTTATCAGACCATGTTGATGTTACTATTTTGTCTGTTTGAATACGGACATCTGATTTTGGGTCGAATCTTACTAAACTCATTTTTTATTTTTTATTAATTATATACCTGCTGAAGGCGTTACTGAAGTATCTGTACTGTCTCCACTAGTATTAAAGTTTGTTACGTTTTTAGTTAATGTTATTGGGATTGTTATTCTTGCTGATGTAGTCATCCCTTCAATTGTTAATGTTGTTGTTAATGAACTATGTACCCCAAATAATGAAGTTGCTGTTTTTGCAGTTAAATTAAGATTATTACCTACTACTGTTGTACTTTGTGCTGTTACATTAGTAGGAGTTGTAGTAATAGTAGTATTATTAGATGCTGCTGAAGGTCCTGATCCTTCCATTAATTGAAATAATCTATTATCAGCTATAGTGTATCTATATCCTCCTGGTTCTGGTAAACCACCTACTACTCCATTGTAATTATGTGTTTGTGGGGTTATTGTTTTAGTAGCTCCAATAGATAATGTTACAGTACCCATTCCAATAGAAATAAAAGGGATAACTGATGTTCCCTCAGGTAAAGTTACTAATTTATATCTCATAATATTATTTTCATCAGGTATGGCTTCTGTAATAGGCATATTTTCAATTGCTTCTCCTGAATATTGAGTACCATTAGGGTGATTTTCATTAAATAAAGTATAATCGATTTCATCGTCTGCTAATGCAAATTGTGTAATATTAAAAGCTCCTATACCTCCTTGTGCTAATAATTCTCTTCCTTTTTTGGTTAAAATTGCATCTACTGTGATGCTTGTATTGTCTAAATATCCCATTGTTGTTATGTTTTGTTATAAATATAAATGTTTTTAAGAAAGGTTGATTTTTTTAGTGAATTAATAATAACCACCTTCTACTCTTTTTTTAACTGTTGTTCTGTTTATTAATCCTGCTTTATTTAAATAATAAAGTAGGTTGATTTTTACTGCTGGGTGGGTGTGTTCTGGTATAAGTACTGCTCCTGCCGCTCCTAAACCATCAAATAATTCTGAATTTTTGTCTATATCAGCTATTAAAGTATGATCTTTATCTAAAAATGAAAGTTGATATTGAAAGGATCCTGAAAAATTACCTGAATTACCAGGACTATTATCATATTCAGAAACAAAATCACCACCTACATTTCCAGCAAAATTAAAACTAGCATTATCCTCTAAATTAAGATTAGGTGTTCCTGGTCCAAACACAAAAGCATTTTGTCTTTCTTCTATTGTTGCTTGAAATTCAGAAGTTTCAATTACATCATATGTAAATCTATCATATTTTGCAGGTTGCATAGTAGGTCTAAATTTAGGTGAATTTTTTAATCTAATATATTTAGCTCTTGGGCCTACAGAATTATATAATTTTCCTAAGTTACCCGCAAAATCTAAATATCCTGGATCTGCATTTCTATCTACTTCAAAAGTACTTATGCTCATTTCATCATGGTCCCCAGAAAAATCTTTTGTTCCTTCAAATAAAGTTAAATGTAATTCTGTGTCCTGTGAATGACTATTTAAATATTGAATACATTGACCTATAAATAAACTTGCAGTTACTGATGGGTTTATTGTTGAATTTCCTATCCATTCTGCAAAAGGAGGATTTGGAGATCCGTCAGGTTGAGATTTAGCTTCTATTTCATCTATTGTAGGAAAATTAAAGTTTTTTACTCCAAACTGAGTATCGTTTTCTTGTTTAATAAATTCTCTAGTAAATTTATTATCTATAAATCTTGTATTATCTCCTGTATATAAAGGATAAAATGAATGTTCTGGAGCTCCATTTGCTGTTGTTTGGTCATTTATTCTAGATGTTAATCCGAATCTAAATCTAAGACTTCCTCCACAATGTTGGTTATATTTACCAAAGGATATATGATTTGCACTTCCATCATTCCAATTACCTGCATCATTAGGGTTATATTGTTGATCATTAACTGTTTGGAACCCATTACTAAGTAATTGTTCACTACCTGAATAATAAAGAGGACCATATGAAAACACTTGTTTAAATGCACTTACTTCTGCTGAAATTGAGGCTGAATCTTTTCCATTACAAGGTTCTGCTTCATTAGCTGTTCCTGGTATTGGTTCACACCCATATAAGCCCGCGAATGGGGGTGTTCCTGAAGCCGCTAATCTATCATTAAACCCATATATTTGGTCTGATTTTTGAATAGAACCAGAAACGGCATCATATAATGCTAAGGGATTAGCTATTGTAAATACAACATTATTAGCTGTTTGTTTTGTTGTATTTAATTCATTATCATTATTTTTGTCCATTCCTGGTAAAGGCCCACTATCTGCATTGTATTCAAAACTATTTAATAACCACCCTTTATTCATTTTTACCCTATATTCATTTTTTACATTACTTTGAACATTATTATCTAATAATTTAAGTGAAAATTTGCCTTTTGTAGGAAAATCTGTTGTTATGAATCTATGGTATGGCGTAAAGTCTTCAGTTTGACAATCTAATATTTTAACTGTATCGTCATTTAAATTTATAATTAAAATTTGTTCTATTTTTACATAAGAATGGTGTTTTATCCTAGCATATAAATCTTCTTCTTCTAATCCTCCTACTATAGTACTTGTTATGTATAAAGCTGTTGTTTTATTTTCTACATTAGGTATTTGACCATAAGTTTTATCTCCTGGCCAGGGGTCAAGGGTAAAATATTTATCTATTACAAAATTATATCCTATTTGTAAATTTCCTATTCCTTCACCACCTGTACTTAATGCATTATATCTATTTATTTCTTTACCTATGGTTTTACATCCATCGTATCTTAAACCTGTCCAACTGTGCATATCTAAAACAGAATCATTAAATTCAACTATATAATCTCTAGTGTCAAAAGATTCATATATTGCAAGATTTTTTAAATTTATATATCCATCATTATAATTTGATGTTGGGTGTTTTATAATGTTTATACCTACGTACTGAAAACCTTGAGTTGTACCCGTACCTGCTACATTATTTACAGAAGTTGTATTGTCACCAGAAATTACTATTTTTGATAAAGTTGTTGTCTGGTTTTGATTAAATACAGGGTGCCCTGTATCTATAAGAGTTGCTGTATCTGTATGTGGGTTTTGATCTGATGTCCAAAAATACCAATCAAAATCAAAGGGCCAGTTATCATTTACAGATCCATGTAATGCAGGTCCATTTTCTAAAACTATTCTATCTATTTGTTTATTTCTTCCTAAATCAAATATTATCCATTGATCTTTATCATTATGTTTTATATTTATATGGGTTTCTTGTTTTCCATCAAATAATTTACTTAGTTGTTGGTTTCCTTTTTTATCTCCAGGAGCTCCTGTACTGATTATAAAATCATGACCTATTTGTAATCCATCTACTCCATCTTGTAGATGTTTATGAATATTTTGGAAAGTAGCTGCTGGTGGGATATTTTTTCCAACTATTCTTTTATGTAATCCTGGTATTTTTGTTATTATAGGTGCTGGCATAACTTATTATTGGTTAAATAGAAAATCATTTTGGTTTCCAATTGCTAAACTTCTATAATACCTACGAGATATTCTTCCTTTCTGGATATTACCTAAATGAGTATTTGATATTCTTTTTAATTGACGAGATCCTGTACTATTTGGTATAATAGGAGCTTGTGCATGTTCTTTTTCAAATTTATAAAGTTTATTTATTTTAATTGTTGTATTAGTTCCTTGTTCTTTTCTTTGTCCTTCTTCATCTACTGTATTTAATAAATTATTTGTAGTTGGGACGTTTCCTCCCCCTATAGAAGATTGACCCATTTTAAATAATTTTGATCCTTCATATTTGTCTGCTTGAGAAGAAGTGTATGTGTTTATTTCTCCTTCTATAGTAGTATAAGATCCAGGAACGTTTGTTTGACCATCTGTTTTTGTAGGTACAACTCTTCTTACTTTAGGTCTTTCTAAATAATTAGGTTCTATTAATAATCCTGTTTTTAAGTTTGCTTTAAAAGGTACCCATTGTTCTATTATTTTAAATAAAGTGTGGTCTACTTGTTCTATTAATTTTAAATAATCCCAAATATTAAATTTATCATCTATTTTTTTAAAATAAGTTTGTTTTAATTTTTTAAGATCAGGATAAAATGATGAAGATTGATGTGATGGTAAAGGTGAACCTATATAATCATCTAATCTAAAAGCTCCTAAAGTATAAATTATATCTTCATTTATTTCATTTGTTGGAGAAAAGAATACACCTAAATCTTCAAAATCTTGTGGTACTCTATCTAAAATAGATGTTTCACTTTTTACTTCATGAGATAATAAATTATCATCAATAGATCCTGTATCTATTCTTACTTTTTCACTTGTAGTTGTTATTCCCGTATCAGGGGTAGGTAAATAATGTACTTCGTCTATTTCTTCCCATTCTAAAGTTCCATCTACAAAATTACTAGTTATTCCTGGTAAGTAATTTGTATATTCATTTCGTGGATGGAAGCTAGATGAATTTTGATGTAAATTACTTCCTAAAGGTAATCTTAATACTACTGTATCGTATGATGATGAAACTGCGTTACCTCCATACATAAAAGGTTCTAATGAATGTTTAATTAAAGTAGAATCTGTTAAAAATTCTCCAAAATAATATTTTACTTCTTGAAGAGAACCTGAATAACGTAAACCATCTACATTATCATAATCATCATGGCTATCTGCTTCCATACCCCCTATATAAGCATAATTTGCTCCTGCTACGGATCCTGAATATTGTTCTATATGGAATCCCCCTATTACACCATCGTCATTATTAGTACCATCATATATTGCTGAATATCCTATACCTCCAAAATCGTTATCACCCCAAGATACGGATCTTGAATATTCTGATAATAATGTTGCGCTTGCTCTATGAGATGTTGTATTTTTTAGCCAATTTGTTTGATAAGCACCAAACTGTACTTCAGAAGCAGATCCTGAAGTTCCTGGAGTTCCTATAAAAATATTCCAAAAATCTCCATTATATGCAGGGAAATCAGCAGTAGATGCTTGTACTGTTCCATTAATATATAAATCTAATTTACCATATTGTGTTGAGTCTCCTGAAGAAGAGATATCATTTCCCCCATAGGGGGTTAAAGTTAGTATTGGTTGTGCATCTTTGTGATCATCATGATCTGTGTGTAAGCTAAATAAATGATATGTGTCATCTGATCTTTTTGGTTTTATTCTAAATTCAACTGTTTTTGCTGAAGCAGATAGAGCATTTGTTAAATCTGAGCTCCAATCTGTTTTTAAAAAATACCCTCCTGTTCCTGAATCTCCATTTAAAGCGAATGAAGATTTATCATATGTAAAAGTTTTATATGTTGTTTTATCTTTTGTAGGACCCCCATATTCTTTAACATTTAACATTGAAGAAGGAACACCATAACAATTCATTAATGCTCTTAAACCTCTTTCTGTTCCTTTAGTTTTTAAAAGATAAGGTGCATTATGGTATAAACGTTTCCAAATTTCTCTAGTTATATCTCCTTTAGGGAGAGGAAGATCATTAGATGCTGTTATTATAGTTTGATAACTATATTTTCCATCACTATAATAACTATTATCTGACCCAATAACATAATTACCTATTATTAAACCTCCTACTGATTTATCAGGATTTGTTCCCTCCCCTAAAATATATTCTATTAAATTATCATTTTCAAATTGGTCAAATGTTTCTAATCCTAAACCCTTTAAAGTATAATAAACTAAATCTTTTGATACACCCCGTACATGGTGAGTATCATTTATTTCAGTCATATGTTTTATATGGAGCCATATATCATCATATTGTTGGCCTATCATATTTACAAATTTAACATAAAAATTATTATCACTATTTGTTATAATATGGTGGGGTATTAATCTTTTTAAAGCACTATAATTTTGTCTATCAAATAAGGAAGAAGATAATAATTGTCCCCCATATAAGGGAGAAGCATCATTTTCAGATCCTAACCATGTTTTAGCTTCTGAAGATGTTGGTGATGCTAATATATAAGGTTTAGTATTAGTTGATTTTGGCCACGAAGCAAAAGACCCTGAACTATAATATAAAAATTGTTCATACCCATCAAATCCTTTTATTACTTTTTGAATTTTAGATTCTATAATTCCCTTATTATCTTTAACATAAGGACTAGAACTTCCTACACTTATATCTTTTATATTTCCTGATGCTGAGTTATATGATTCTAATAATTCTAATTTATATTTAAAGTTTTTTAAACGTTCTGTAGCGTTACTAAAATGAACAAAATTTTCAAAATGATATGATTCTTCTTCAGTACCATCCCAACTTTGTGATATTGGTCTTATATAATCATAATCTACTTGAGGTACTTGAGATTTTTCTAATTTATTTAATAAACGAGTATAAGAAGAAGATACAGTATAATCTAATACTTGGTTTAAGTTTTTTAATTTAGAAGGTATACTATTATTTAATCTTACATCTATTTTTGTATTTGGTCCTCTTAAAGGTATAGAATTTTCTATATTTTCTATATTTCCTAAATCAATAGTGTAAATAGTAGGATCTGTTATATACTCACATATATTAAAATTTGATTGTTCTGTAATAAAACCAGGAATAGGGTCTAAAGTTTTTATTAATACTTCATATTTTGATGTATCTTTATTTAATAAAATATTTATCCCTAAAAGATTTATATCCTCCCCAAAAGATAAATAAAATTCTTTAAAATAAACAGAACTTTCTAATTCAGAAATAAAAGCACTAACAGCAGCACTAAGTGTACGATTAGGTATTTGGGGGGTAACTGTTCTAATTTCTCTACGATTTGCTGATATTTCTTTAATAGCAAATGGGTTTCCTAATACATTAAATACTTTAGTTCTTTTAGGAGTAAGTTTAACTTTATATTTACCCGTTGTATATCCTAAGTTTTTTAATACTTCTATAGGGTCTACACTTATCTCTGTGGTTAGGCCCCCCTCTCCTCCTTGTACTTGCATAGGAATATTAGAAACCCATATTTTTTCATGTCCTGTATTAAACCAGTATCCCTCTGTAGCTTCATTTGGACCAGGAGTGTCTGTGTCTACATCTCCTGCTCCTACTAAATCTTCATCAATTATATCCGGTTCTACGTTTGTAGGATATTGGTTAGTTGATTTTGGGGTTTCTCCTTGTTCCTGATAATATTCTGTAAAGTTTGGTATAGATTGAAGTAGGTTGTCTTTAAGATCATAAATGTGTAATTCTATATGGTCTTCTTCTCTACCAAATGTTTTTTCTATATTTTTTTCTGATATAGAACTCTGTTTTGGGTTAAAAGATGAAGGGGAAGATATGTTTAATATTTTTTCTGACATTTTAAGAATTTGCTTTATATCTATAAGTACTTAAAGGAACATTTGATTGATTAAAAGAATTTGTATTCATTATAGGGTTTAATTCCAGCTGTTTTTTTGTTGGAGGTGGTTCTTCTATATTAATCATTGGGTTATAATTATTCATTTCAGGTAATGCTGGATTATTTCTTAAATCTGGTTTTTCAAGTTTTATTTTTACAGATAAAGGATCATTTGGATCTACTCCCTGATTATATCTATTTATAGTAGCTATTTCTATATTTATATCTTCTTGTGTATTAATATCAGGGCCTGGTGTTATACCTGCTATAGCGTCTGCATTTAATAATACTGAAAAATCTTCATTAGGTGTTGCTTTTGAATATCCCGCTCTTGCTTTTAATAAATCAAAAACATTATCACTCATTATTCTTCTTCTCCTTCCTGATTGCATTAAATATCTAAGAGAAGGTTCCTGTCTTGATTGAATAACTGTCATATCATTAGGTAAATAGGGGTGTTCTTCTGGTATAGAGTCTATTTCAAATTGTATATTTTTTACTTGTTCTCTTAAATCTAATATTTCTTGATCTTTTGGGTTAGGAGGAGTTCCTGCATATTCTGTACTTTTAGCTACTATTGTAGTATGAGAAAGTCTTCCTGTTTTTTCAATTTCATAAAATAATTGTTGATATAAATCAAAAAATTCATCTATAGTATATTTTTTTAAAATAAATTCAGTAAATTCATTATTTATTTTTTCCTTTGTTTTTAAGGATTCGTATATCTTTCTATCTATTTTTATTTTTCTTAACATATTTATATACTATTAAATCCTGGATATACTAATTTTTGATTACTTCTAGTAGCATTATGCATTGTTATTTTCCAATTATTTGTAAATACTGATTTAGGATAATTATATGTATTTGCTAAATCTTCTAACTCCATAATACTTAGACTTCTTAACCCTTCATATCCCCCATTTTGAGCTAAAATACTTCCTGGTATTGAATGATTTAATGATAATTTTAATCTATTAATATGGTTAGTAGACTCAAAATCTTTATTTAAAATAACATAATATTGAACATTCCATTGATAATAAGAAGCATATGTCTCATCTAAAAGTATAGTATCTGATCCTGCTTTTACTACGAACATATTACTATGTCCTTCTTCTTGTCCTACGGGATCTGTTAGGTAGTATATTTTTTCACCATAAAGGCCTCCAAGATAACCACTATAACCATTCCATAATGTAGTATTATCATAATAAACATTTGAAGAATCATTAAATACTTCCTCCCATAATCTTAATTGTAATTCTTGTTCTGAGATATCACTCCAACCATGATCCTTCCAAGGTAACCACCATGAAGTATCTGATAATCTTTCATTTTGTTGTACTTTATTTGTCCCATAGGAAGATTTCCATTGTTTTTTCATACTAAAAGGAACACCTGGAAGATCATAATATCTATATATTTGGTTTCCTAACTCATCTATCCAATTTCCATATACATCTTTTTTAATAGGAGCTCTTAATTCTTTTTGAGTATTTTTTAAAACTTTTTCTTGTGTAAATCCTTGTTTAATATTTAATGAAGATATATTTTCATCTGTGTTTGCTCTGTATCTTATTGTTATAGTATCTCCAGGGAATATAATTTCTGTTATCTCTTTACTATCTCCAGGAACATTAATATCTAAAGATGTGTATTCTATCTCACAAGAAGAATATCTTGCTTGATAAGGGTCTTCGTTAAAAGCTTCAGAATTAGAGAAGGTAGGAGCAAAAGTAGAAGCATCTGATCCTTCTAAACAGGTTATTTCTGATTCTATATAATCTGTTATTCCTGCTAAAGTTATATCTAAATCAGTTGATTCCCAATTCATGCTATTAATATCTATATCCATAATAATTGGGGGTCCATCTAATATTCCATCTAATGTTGATATTTCTAATAATTGACATACATCATCATCAGATTCATCATATTCTCTTCCTGATGCCTTTTTTAGTGATCTATAAGTATCATAATTTTGAATTTCTCTTTTAACACCATTTTGCATAACCCAAATAGGCAATCCATTAGCATTTCTAGCTGGTGATCTTAAAAAAGAACCATCAGGATATGCAGGATGTTGGTTTTTTACTCTTGATTGTTTTTCAATTAATATATTATTTAAATCATCTAGTTTTGTAAATAAATCATCTATTACTTTATCCCTCCAATCAATAAAATTATTAAGATAATCTTGACTTTCTCTTATTAATTCCCAATGAGATTTATTTTCTGCATCTCCTGTAGATGAATTATCATTTAATTCTCCTGATTTTTGTATTTTATAGAATAATTCTCTATAAACCCCAAAAAATCTATCTATAGAAATAGGTCTTTTTGTTTTAATAAGACTAGAAAAATTTCTATCAATAACATCATCAAATTCTTTATTATTAAATACTTTTTTATTTAGTTTTAATTTTTCTACAGAGCTTTTTAATATTTTTTTATTTGAATCAAAACCTCCCATTATCTAACTATTTTAAAATAATAATCATTATCATATATAGTAGTACCATCATTGTTTTTATGTTTAAATAGAACACGATAATATCGTTCTGGTTGTAATCCCTTCATATATAACTTAAAATACATTCCTTCATCATCAGCACTCATTTTAGTATTAGAATGATCAAAAGGGATAACTTCTTCTTCAGTATGAGCATCTCTTACACTATAAAAAGAACTTGTTGTGAAATATCCTACATTTAAGTAATTTGATGTTTTAGAAAATTCTCTTGTAGGGTGTTTATCTCTTACATGAACTTTAAGTTTAGCTACATCGTTTTGATTATATTCAGCTTGGTTATTATAAAGAGTTACATTTAATTGGCCTGATTTTTTAGCTACAGATTGTTTAGTATGTGTACTATCATCCCATTTAAAAGTTAGTGTTGGGGGAAATATTGTTTTAGTTTCTACTGAAAAATATTGCATTTCACCAAAACTAGATGTTGTGTTTGATTCAACTGTGTCTGGTTGTTTTAATAAAAATCCATAATTTATTATACCATCAGGATATGTTTTACTTGCAAATAAACTTGCACTAAATTTTGTTATTATATTAGTTACATCCATATTTATATCTAAATCATCCCCATATAAAAATTGTTGATTACCAACAAAACCACTACCTGTATACCATGTGCCCCCTCCGTGAGATATAGCTGAACTACTAATAGAACCTGTAGTTCCTGGAGTTAAATATGAAGGAGTTCCTGTTGCATCTTCTGTATAATTTTCTATTTCAAAACCCCCTATTACACCATCATTATTATTAGTACCATCATAAATAGCTGAATATGCTACTCCTGCTCCTGGTTTAAACCATTTATTTTCATATATTGTACTTCCGTTTCTTTGTAACCAACTTGCTCCATCTGAACCTGTAGGTAGGTTTGAATATCTTCCTGATCCTTCTTGCCAAGATTGTGATACAGCGTATGCTTCTAAATTTAATATTTGGGTTAGGTTTTTTGGTTCTGTTGAAGTTAATTCTAAACTACAAGTTGTTTTTGTATTAAAATCTGAGGATCCTATAACATTTGTAATTGCTTCTGTGAGATCTTCATTTGAAAATCTCATTAATATTCTTGAAGGATAATGTTTTTGGTCTGATGTTCCTTTTTCTTTTACTACTTCAATGATTTCATCATGCCCTGTGTTTAAATGAAGTCTATCAGGATGACTATATATTGTTGTATCTGTTTGTGGAAAGATGTGATAATATGCCATTTTAATATGTTGTTATTCGTCCTTTAATGTCTGTATCTGGGTATTTAATTTCAAAAATACTTGGATCTAATGAAGGGTAAATTACTCTTTTTTTAGTTGCGCCTCCAAAATCATATCTATATTTAGAATATCCAAATGAAGATCCTGTTTTATTTTTAAATAATATTCTTTCTAATGTTTGTACACCTGTTACTCCTGCTATTAAGTTTTCTACTTCTGATATAATAATAGGTTGATTTATTTGCCATTTATCTATATTAAAATAATCTTTTATTTCTGATATACATTTTAATAATACTTCTTGGTTATTATAATTTTTAAAAGCAGTTATTTCAAATTCTATTTCAAAATTAATTATAAAACCGTCTTTAATATTTATAGCATCTGTTAGCATTCTATATTGCTCTAAATAAGTCATTAAATTATTTTTAGTTGCTGTATTTAATGTTGTTAGTTTTTTATTAGCATCATACCCTAAAGTATATAAATTTAACGCTAAAGGATTAGGAATACGATTAGGTTCATTTGTCATAGGAGTTATCTGATCATCTTGGGTTATATAAGCTTTAGATATTCCTCCAAATTTAGAAGGCATAGATAAAGTCCTAATTAAATAATCATTTTTAGTTACTGTTCTGCTTTGTGCTGAAAAATTAGCCATAGCATTCATTCTTATTTCTTCTCTACTATCACCATCACCTCCTCCTCGAGCAGCTTCTGGATTATTAGATGCTACTGATCCTCTTACAAAATTAGACATAGCCTTAGATGGTAAGTTCGGTTGAGGGGTTGTACTAATTTCATTTGCTATTGTAATAGTTTCTGAATTTACATTTGAAAGTAAACCCCCTCCTATAATATATTTAACTGTTAGAACTGTGTTTGCTGGAGATTCTCCATAAGCTTTAGTATATAAAAAGTTTGAAGGATCATATGCTGTATCTAATTTTGATCTTCCATCTTTAATTCCTAAACCAATATTATTAGGATCAGGAGTAATTATTGGGTCTGCATTATCTGTTGATCCAGGACCAAATTGTATTTCTAATTCTCCCCTTGATTTAAAACGTGATACAAATCTTTTAGGTACTTTTTTTAATTTTAAAAGATAAGGTGTTTGTGCATTATAATGATGTAATAAAGGATCATTAGCTCCTGTATTTTCTACTTCTTCAAAAACAGTATCTTGAGCTAAATAAGGTACTTCTGTCCATGTATTTCCTTTATCATCTGTTATTGATTCAATTGATATTATATCATTATTAAATATATTTATTGTTTTGAATCTTTCAGGAGCTCCTATAGAAAAAGTTTGTGTTAATACTTCTCCTGATATTGCTTTTACTTTCTTTTTTAATAAATAATATTCAGGATTACTTGAATTATCATATTGATAAATACTAATATCTGTTGGGTTTAAAGAAGAAGAATTGTTAAATCTTACAGAATCTGTTGTGTAAAAATTAATACCCTCTGTTGATTTAAATGTAGAGTTTTGATTTATTGTTAATGCATAAGTAAAATCAGGAACATATGCATTGTCATGTAATATAGAGGGTACTAATTGATATATTTCTAAATCTGTACTAGCTGCTGTTGTTGATTTAGGTTTATAACCTAATGTGTAGGCTAAATTATATAAATTTTCTTCTTCCTGAGCAAATAATAACATAGATTCCCTTAACTGTGTATCTGTGTAGAAAGATAAGACATCTCCTACATAAGATGCCATTTCTAAAAACATCATACCTGGATTACCTTCACTAAAATCGTTAAAATTATTAGGAAAATATATTTCAGCAAATTCCATTAAATTATTTTTAAAAGAATTATAATCTTTATTTATATATTTAACGTCTTTATCTTGTGATTTATTTGATACTTTATTGTAAGTCATTATTAAATGGTGATTGTAATAGCATCTCTAGTTTGATCTAAATTAAACTGGTATACTAATTTTATTATTAATGTATGTTTATCAGGAATTAATTCTATGTTAGTGTCTATTAATGTTATTTCGGGTATATAATATTGTATTTGATTAAAAATTGCCTCAAATAAAACTTCTTCATTTATATCATTTTCAAACAAATAATCTTGTAAAGCTACTCCAAATTCAGGATGATTTATTCTTTCTCCTTTTTTTGTTAATAGTAAATTTAATAAATTTGTTTTTACTTGTTCTTTAGTTGTTGGTGTTCCCCTAAACATGTTAGTTTCATCCAAGGGAAAGGCTACCCCTATAGTAACATTTCTATTAATATCTAGGGGGTTTCTTCTTTTTATTCCTTGAATTACAGGCATATATTATTTTCCTTTTTTCTTATCTATTGCTTTCATTAAACCACTATAATCTCTTGTTACTGCATCTGCTACTTCTGTAGGCATACCTTCTGTATTCATTGGTAAAGGTGCTGCTGTTGAAAAAGGTTGAGCCATACTTACAGGTGCGTTTCCTGATTCTGTGTTTGTATCTCCCATTGCTGTTTCATTTAAAAGATCATTTAAAGTATTATTTGATGTAAATTGTAATGGTTTTGTTGGTTTTTTAGGTGCTGGGTTTGATCCCATAATTTTTTCTCTTAATACCTTATTTGGTGGTCCTGATATTTTTGTTTTAGGAACTTCTACCATTCTTTCAGTATGTTCTACTATTGTTGGTTTTAATTCATCACGTAAATCTTCTTTAAGTGTTTTTATTTCTCTACGTAACGCATAATCGATTTC
>MDSV01110568.1_pt1 | contig 18428 bp, 17 predicted proteins | sample 810851 | NCBI WGS metagenome assembly MDSV01 (sample SAMN05326640, study PRJNA326480) | marine metagenome | isolation source: seawater | place: Atlantic Ocean: North East | collected 2012 | reverse complement strand
TTTGGGTAAATACAGAAAAACTCTAAACGATAGTCAGAAAAAACAATATCAAGAACTTTTTAGAAATTATTTTTTGAAAAGTTTTTCAGGCCGTCTAGTGGGTTATACTGATGCTAAAATAGCAGTTTTATCTGAAGAAATCAAAAATGAGAAATATACAATTGTTTATTCGAAATTAATTGGAACTTCAGAGAGGCCAGAAGTTAAAATAGATTGGCGAGTTTACACTAAAGATCCCGAAAACCTTTTAATCAGAGATTTAGTTATTGAAGGATTGAGTCTAGCACGTACGCAAAAAGAAGAATTTAATTCTATAATAGCTAATAATAATGGTAATATTGAAGCTTTATTTGAGAACTTGAATAAGTTTATAGAAAATTAATAATTTTTATATTTTAATAGATATTGTCGATTTGATTTTATTACAACGTATTAAGGTTTATGATACGATTTTAAAATATGGATAAATTTACAATAGTAATTCCTGTTTATAATGAAGCAAAAAATCTAGGAATTCTTATCCCAAAGATTTACAAAGAACTTAAAAATATAAAGTTTGAACTTATTATTGTAGATGATAATTCTAACGATGGGACATCTAAAGTTTTAAAAAGGTTTAAAAAAAAAAATTTTAAACACATAATCAGAAAAAAAAAGAGAGATTTATCAAGATCTTGTATAGAAGGATTTAAAAAAGCAAGTTCTAAAAATATAATTGTTATGGATGGTGATTTACAACATAAACCTAGTGATATTAAAAAATTTTTAAATATTTTTTTTAAAAACAGACCAGACTTTGTGGTTGGTACTCGTGATTTATTTAAGAGTAAGAAACATAACCTAAATTTTTTTAGACTTATTGCCTCAAGAATATTAATTCTAATTGTAAATTCACTATTAGGAAATAAGACCTCTGATCCAATGAGTGGATTTTTTATGTTTAAAAAAAGTGCATTTAAAAAATCTCAAAAAAAATTAATAAAAAGAGGTTATAAAATATTATTAGATCTACTTTATATCAGCAATCAAAGAGTTCACGTTATTGATGTTAACATCAATTTCGATAGCAGGATGAAGGGCAAAAGTAAAATGAATTTAAATATTCTTCTTAATCTAATTTCAATGATTTCAAAAAAATTTTTTGAAAGAGTCTTTCTATGATTGGTGGGCCCGCCAGGACTCGAACCTGGGACCAATACATTATGAGTGTACTGCTCTAACCAACTGAGCTACAGGCCCATTAATTTTAACGTTTTACTTCTTTTAAAAAATCAATCAAGTGATTTTTGATTGGTGGGCCGTGTTGGTTACGCTCCAACTACCCCTGCAATGTCAATGCAGTACTCTACTATTGAGCTAACGGCCCTGAGTATTTTTACAAAAAATATTTGTTTCTTTATTTATTGCATACATTATGGAAAAATTAAGCATAAATAAAGTCAAATTAAAATCATTAAAGAAAGCTCCACTCGGTAAAATTGGAAAAAAATTTATAATTATATAAATAAATGCTCCAGCCTGAATGTAATTTTTTGACAATAATATTTTTCTTAATAATCTAAATGTAAGGAAAAAAATTATTGATAAAATAATTAAAGAACCAAATATCCCATGCTCTGATAGTATTTCAAAATAAATCTGATGTGGGTGTGTTGTGCAATAGTATTCTAGATTAATTTCCTTCTTTTCTTTATCACAAGTTTCGACCCTATAATTTTTATTTCCAACACCAAATAAAGGGTTATTTTTTAATACAGCATATCCTGATTTATAAAGTTGAATATAAAGATTATTGTAAAATTCTGACCTAGTTTCTTTATTAACGAGTTGATTATATATCTGACCAACATACCTCATTTTGATGTAATCTGAGAAAGAGACTACTATTGAGAATATCCCTATGAATAAAAATATGATTATGATTTTTGTTCTCAATTTTATAAAGTCGATAAAAAATAAAAAAATAAAACAACCAGCAAAAACTTTAATTGTATTCGATCTTTCCCCTGTAATTAAAACTCCAATTAAGAAAAATGCTAATATCAATAAGCTTAAAAACTTAGAAGAAGTATTTTTATTAAACTTACAAAACACAAAACCTAGTAGAGGAAACATAAATCCAGATATAAACGCACCAGCAATTGGCTCATCTTTGAAAAAACTTACCACTCTATAACCATCTGGTTGTCTTACTCCATCAATTTCAATTTTTCCAAATCCAAGAATATTACTCCCACTGAACCTTTCAAAATAAACATCAAATAAAAAAATAAATAAAATTAATATCCAAAAATTGAAAACCTTTTCATGATTTTTTGAAGTCACGTAGAAAAAATAATTAATTGCTGCAAAATAAAATATGAATCTTACAAATCCTAAATTTCTATAGATACCAATCGATTTATCAATCGAAATTAAAGAATTAAATATTAAATAAGAAAAAAGAACAAAAAGTAAAACTATTTCAATTCTCTTAAAATAAAATTTTTTTCTATTTAATGAAAATAGTATGAAAATAATTCCAATTATTAAAGTATTTACTAAAGAAACTGCTGGTCCAACTATTAAGGAAAGAGGAATTAATGTTATAAAAAAAAAATATAAATGATTTATAAATTGATCTCTATTTTTATAGTTGTCGATAGTTTTCATCTACTATAATTTAAATTAATTAAGGAGTTTTCTTATAGTATTTTTTCAAGACTTTTGAAATGGTTAAAATAAGTAAAATATTTCATTGGTTTTTTTAATTAATATATTAAAAGTTAATACATTAAAGAATATAAAGATAAATTATGAATAAATTAACTTCTCCTCTTTTCTCAATAATTACACCTGTTTTAAATAACAAAAGAGGATTGTTAGAGACAATTAAGAGTGTTAAAAAACAAAATTTAGATAGTTACGAACATATAGTAATTGACGGTGGTTCTACCGATGGTACTTTGGAAATAATCAAAAACGAAAAATGTATAACTAAATGGATATCAGAAAAAGATAAGGGCATTTATGATGCTATCAATAAAGGTTTAAAACTATCAAATGGAGAATACATTAATACGATTAACTCTGGAGATCGTTACTACTCGAGTGATTCATTAAATATTATTAAAAAATATTTTGAAAAAAATAATGTATCTTTTGTTTTTGGTGCAGTTCTAAAAAAAAAGGTGCACTATAAATATGAACCAAATAAAATGCTCTGGACATTTAACTTTTACCCAGCGCACTCGAGTGGTTTTTTTATTAAAAAAAAGGTTCATGATGAGGTCGGTAATTATAGTTTAAAATTTCCTTGTTCGTCTGATTACGACTTTTTTTGGAGATTGATCAAAAAAAATAAACACAAAGGTATATCAACAAAAAAAACTGAAATTATTGGAGTTTTTGAGCCAGGTGGGTATTCTGCAAAATATGGTATTTTGAAACATATCTGGGAAGAAACTTTAATTCGATACTACAACAATCAAAATAAATTTATTGTGCTATTAATTCTTGTATTGAGACTCATTAAGAACAGTTTTAAAATTATTTATAGTAGTTTTAGCTAAACTATCTGTTTTATTTTTAAGTTTCTTTGAATTATCTTTATAAGTTTAGTGAACATAATTTTTGTATTTTGATCTTTTTTTTTGGTAAATTGTTTCACCAAAGATAATATCGGCAATATTATCAATATCTAAATTACATTCAGAAGGTAGAATTTTATAAAATAATTTATTACCTAAATATTTTTTTGTTATCTTTTTTGGAAATTTAAATATTTCACCATGAAATATCTTAAAAGCACTTGGAGTTTCCTGTCTTCTAACCATAGATTTTGAATTAAAAATTTTTAAAATTGGTTTAAGAACTTTTTTATTTTTAAAGAATAGTCTTGAATCGGTTTTTGTTACTAATAAAATTGATTTATTAGTTTTCAAATGTTCATTAACTGCAGACTGAAAAATCTTAAGATCTCTAAAAGGATGTGTAGGACGTAACCATAAAATACTATCTGGCTGTTTAATATTGTAAGTTTTTAATTTTTTTTTTATATCCAATAGAACATCCTCCTCCATTGAATTATCTTTAGCAGCGTTTTTACTTCTCAAAAATTCACAAGATACATTGTTTTTTTTTGCTATAGATCTAATTTTTGATGAATCTGTACTTACAAAAATTTTTGAAATATTTTTAAGTTTTTTGGAAAAATGAATAGTATGTTCTATAAGAGGTTTCTTTAAAAATTTGTGAATATTTTTATTTTTAAGACCTTTTGAATTTTTTCGAGCAGCAATAATGATCCAAATTTTTTTCATAAAGTTCTAAAATCACCACTTTTAATTAAATAACACATGGTTTAATATTCATTGTATTTTTCAATATAAATTTTTTTATTTATGTTATATATCTAGTTTAAATATTTAGTTATCATAATCTCAATGTTAAATGAATTAAAAAAAAGAATTATTAATCTAAAAAGTAATAACAAAATAATATTAGTAGGAAGAGGTTTTACCACAAACTATTTTCTTCAAAATTATAATAAAATATATAAAAAAGGTGACCTTTTAATTGGATTTAATACTAAAGAGTTAAGTAAAAAAATTGATTTTTTATACACGAATAAAAAAATTATCGATTCTAAAGAGGTTTATTGTGTTCATTATAAACAAATTCTTAAGAAATTAAAAAATATAAAACCAATCAAAATTGGAACAATAGAACTGGCTATGTATCCATTATTTTATTACATTAATAATCATTTGTCTAATAAGGTTAAACTTTTAACTTGGGGTTTTGATTTTTCAACACCACATAAATTAAACGATTTTTTAAATAAAACATTCCATAAAGATTATGAGCAGCGTGAAGTTAATATCACGGGACAAAAAAGAGCTTTTTTTAAAATTCAAGAAAAGTTTGATAATATTACTTTTTTTAATCACGGCTATAACCTATTTTCAGACATAAATCCAAAATCTCAAATTTTAAAAAAATTGAAAATCACAAACAAAGTGAAAATTGTAGCTGAAGTAACTACAAATCATTTTGGAAATAATGATTTAATTAAAAAATTCATTAAGTTAAGTGCAAAGGCAGGTGCAGATTATGTAAAATTTCAAAAAAGAAATGTTGAGACTTTTTATACCCAAAAAGAATTGAATAAAAAATATAACTCACCATTTGGTAAAACTTTTAGAGAATATAGAAAAAAGTTGGAATTAAATACCATTCAAATAAATCTCATTATTGATCAGTGTAAAAAACATAATATTAAACCTCTTTTTTCAGTTTTAGATATTGAAAGTTTTAATATTATTAAGAAATACAATTTTGATTATATCAAATTACCTTCAACAATTTCGAAGGATAAAAAATTTTTTGATTATGTAAGTAAAAATTTAAAAAGAAAAAAAATTATTATTTCCTCAGGGATGGAAAACAGGAGATATTTTGATTTTATAATCAAAAAATTTTCAAAATTTAAAGAGGTGATTATTCTTCATTGTATTTCTAGTTATCCAACTTTTTTGAATGATATAAATATTGGTGTAATTAGATATCTGTCAAATATCTCAAAAAAATTTAAATATGTTACTCCAGGTTTTTCTTCTCATGATTTAATCGATGAAGCTAGTATGATGGCAGTTTCATCTGGTGCAAAAATGATTGAAAAACATGTGAAATTTGGTCAAAGTGATTGGGCGCATTTCAACGATACTGCAATTGATATAGAAACTGATTTTGTTGAATTTGTAAAGAAAATCAGAAGAGCTGAGCTTATTTATGGAGACGAGAAAAAGAAAATTTTAAAATCAGAACACCACAAATATACCCAAAGAAAAAGCTGACTATTTTGAGAAAATATAATTTAGTAATTCTGGGGTAGTTTTTGAAACTCTGTATTTATTTTCAACTTTAAAATTATTCTTTTCAAAAAAATTTAAGAAATATTTTGTATTATCTTTTTCAAGTTCATTAATTTCTATAGAAACACTTTTTAAAGAATTTCCATCAAATATTGACTTACCATTTTCCAATACTTCTTTTTCATTCCCATCTATATCTATTTTAAGATAATTTGGTTGTTTTAAAAACTTATTTTGTATTAAGTAATCTATATTTGTACTAAATATTTTATATTTATTTTCATTAAGCATGGACTCAGATCCAAATAAACTATGTTTTGCCTTTCCCTCTGTGAATTCCGATTCAGTCATCGTTAAAAACTCATTTTTTTTATTCGATAAAGCTATCTGAAAAATTTTAATTTTTTCAGATAATCTATTTATTGAGATATTTCTAGATAATATAGAATAATTCAGTGAGGCTGGTTCAAATGCTACTACATCAATTTTTTTTTTTAGACATGAAGCATATATAGAATATAACCCTATATTAGATCCAATATCCCAAAAAATTGAGTCTTCATCGAATTTTGAAATCCATTTAATGCCCTCAGTTTCAAATTTTTCAAAAGTATTGACCCTATGTTCAGTAAGTCTATTTGGTATAAAAAAAAAAATATTTTTTCCATTTATGTTACATCTTAAGTAGGCTTTATTTCTTATTAAATCATAAAGACCATGTATGATATTAAATTTTTTTTTAAAAATTTTAAAAAAAAAATTAATAAATACCAAAAAATTATAAATCAAATTACTTAGAAAATACCCTTTATTTTTTAATTTCTTAGGCATGATGAACATCAAAAAAATTTTTTTTATATGTAAACACAACTGGCCTTAAATGAAAACAATTAGAAATAAACTCAACGACTTTAACATTTGATATTTCTATAATTTTAGTGCATCCACATTTAATTAAGTATTTTTTTCCAAAAATTTTTAATTTTAAATCGGTTGAAAGAGGGTTATTAAATACTAGCTCAACTTTATCAAAATCTTTGTAGTTATTTTGTATTTTGAAACGGTGTTTGCATATGATAGAGGATTTATAAATATCAAAATTATACTTCCTCTTATCCATTCTTCTTGACTTTACATATCCGTTGCCATGTACAAATGAATAAAGAGAATTTTTAAAAGAAAAACCGACATAACAACGGTTTGAAAAAATATTTTTTGAACTATTTTTTTCATTTGTTTTATGAAAAATGTAAAAAATTCCATTTTGGATATCAATTTTTTTTTTTCTCAAAATTTCACCAATATTTATTTCATTACTTTTGTTTATATTTTTAACAATATGTTCACAGAGGAAATTATTATCGAAATCGAATAATTGTATTTCAACCTCACTAGTATCATTACTGTCCATTAATTTTGGTAAATCAGAAAAACGAAAAATAGTTTGAAAATTGTTGTCATTTCTAAATATGAAAGAGTCAGATATGGAGCTCCCTTGATCGGTATATTTATTAAGATAAACAGGTCTTAAATTTGATAAATTTCTCAATTTAATTAAATTTTCTTTAATAAAGTTCATATATTTCAAATAATTATCTTGTTAATTTTTTCTTTTAAACTTTTTATAACATTAAATCTATTTTTCCCAATTATAGCAGACTGTGGTGGCAATGTATGTTCAAAGGAGAAATGATCATTTTTATCAATACTTAGATAGTTGGGTATTCCAATAAACTTTTTTGAAAAAAAATAATAATTTTCATTTATCATATCATTTTCGATCTTAAGAGTATTTGAATAATTTACTTTCAAATTAAAATCATGAATAATTTTTCTTTTGTTTATGTCTAATAAATACAATTTAAAATTTTCAGTCGTTGGTAAATAAAATATATTTCTTAATAATAAAAAATTTTTTAAAGCATTAATATTTGTTAAAACATACGCTGATGATAAAAAACTTCCATTTTTTGTTATCATATTATAAGGGTATTCTCCTTGATAAGAAGAATACCCACCATTAGAATTAAAAAGCATTATGTTGCATCTAAAAGCTGGAATAGTTTTACTGAAATTATTATAGTTTTTGATTTCTTTATATGAGCCTTCATTTGGATTTTTATCATTGCTAATAAAATAAATATTTTTATTTTCTATATTTTTATTATTAACATAAAAAAAATCCTCATCTTCTTCATCTATCACTTTTTTTATTATCCATTCTTCATTTTCAGAAACTGATGCTGAGTAAAGGCATAACCTTCCTGATATTTTTTCTCTATTTTTAAATTTTGGAATTGTCAGTCTACACTGAATAGAATTAAACTTAAATCCAAAAAAAAAGTTCATATAAAGTTTTATTATTGTTAATTAATTATTAACATATATTTTAATATTTTTAAAATTCAATTTGATGAATTTTTTTATAATATCGTACTTATTATGGAAATTTTTATAATTCTTTATGAAAGAATTTTTCTTTTTTTTATCAACAATTTTATTAGCTCTTAAGATAAATTTTTTTTTTTCAATATTTAAACAGTAAAGCTTATTTGGTTTCGGTAAAAATTTAAGAACTTTTTTTAAATCAGCTTTATTAAAATCATTTAAATAAAAGATTAAACTTAATGTTCTTTGAACAAGTCCTTCATCATCAAATATTATATATTTCTTTTGAGTATTAGCTTTTGAATAAAAAACCAAATAAGATTTAATCCAATTATTCAAAGTTTTTTTTCTTTCATAAGTATTGTGTTTATTCATCTTATTAAAATAAAATAGAAAGTTTGAATATCTATTTTTAATTAAATCATAATCTTTATTTATATAAGGTGTTATAACTTGGCTTAATATTTTGTTTAAAACTTTATAATATTTTTTCTCAAAAAAACTGTCATCAGTCAGAATATTTTTTTGAAACTCAATTTTTTGACAGCAAAAATATAATAACCTTAAAGTTAAAAAATTTATCTTATTTTTTTTATAAAGATTGAAAATATAAAATTTTTTATAGCTATAATAATTATCTTTTCTAATTAATTTTTTTTTTGTTGTTTTACCAGATAAAGGTATGCCAAATATTTCAACAATCATTTTTTTAATTTAATGCACTTTTTATTATAGAATTTTATATTTGAATATTTACACAAACTTTTTTCTGTGGAAAATAATCTTTCAAAATATTTTTTTTTAATTTCTTTATCAAAAATTTATCAACTCTACTTCTTTTGACGTATGATAAATTACTTTTGTCATTAAAATGACCTTCTTCACCGGAAAGCCCTATTCCAGATATATAAATTTTTGAACCATAGTTTTTTGATAATTCATATAAAATACAAAATAAGCCTGTGGAAACGCCTAAAAAACCCCTACTTAAATTTTTTTTAAAATATTTAAATTTTAAAAATATAAAATTTTCATAACAAAATTCTCCAAAAAACATATCTAACAAACCTTTCTGAAAAAATTTTTTTTGAAAGTAAAATTGCTCATATTTTCCAAATTGTTCTATTTTAAATCTGTATTTTCTTTTTTGAGTTTTGAAATATTTTCCAGATCTTATGATTAATTTATTAATTTTAGTATTAAACACAGTTTTATATATATGTTTTTTTTGCAACTCTTTTGCACCACATATTGAGACAATTTTAGAATTTCTGAAAATTTTTTTATTTTGATCAATTTTTTTTAATGCATAGTTTGCTGTATAGATTATATCAAAATTTAATTTTGGTATTTTCGGTTTAGGTTTAGACCCAAGAACTAAAATATTTAAATTTTTCTTAACCATCATAATTTTTTAATAATATCTGACATATCTAAAAAATATCTACTTCCTTTAAACTTCTTATTTTTTTTTAAGTTTTCACTTAATTTTTTTAAAACTACATTTGTTTTCAAGTCCTTAAAATTTGGAATTAGCTCATCATTTGATATAGTTTTTGAATAATTTTCTAAATAAAAAAGAGTTTTTCTAGCTAGTATGATTTTTTCCTTCGGTAATATTTTAAATGTTTGTGCTTTCCTTAAATATTTAAAATATTTTTTCTTGTTATCAGCAGCATATAAAAAACCACAATCTGAATAAGAACATTTGCCAGCTAGAATTGCAAATTTACCCATGACCGAATATTCTAATGCGATTTTCCCTCTACCAGTGATTACGCCATCGGTTAAATCAACTAAATTATCCGTATTGATAAATTTTGGACATAATCTGATATTGGAAGCATTTATTTTTTTTATTAAGTTTTCAACAATTCCTTCCTCACCATATTTTTTTCCAGACGGATGTGGTCTAACAATCCATAATATGTCCTGATTTTGTTTTTTTACAAACTCTAAGGTTTTGACTAACTGTTCATAATAATCGGTGAATAAAAATATTCTACCAGTTGACCGAGATGCATCCGAAAAAGCATGTGGTGCTATTACAATAACCTTTTTATATTTCTCTTTATTATTAATATTAATTTTTTTATAAAAATCTTTCATCGATAATTTTTTTTTATTTCCGTAAGCATAGAAAATATCTCTTCCGCCTGTAAAATGATAATTAGTATTTGTTTTTTTTCTTTTTTGTAAAAAAGAAAAAAACTTTTTATTATTTAATTTAATTTTTTTTATTTGTTTTAATTTTTTCTTTCCAATATAATATTTTCCCTTATCTATTTTCTCTTGGCTGATACTAATAAGTTCTTGTTGGTTTGATAAAATAACTTTAATCTTTTTTTTCAATGCAATTCTAACTGCTATACCTGTGTTATTTGCATAAGTATGACTTGCAACTATAAGATATTTTAATTTTTTTTTATCAAAAAAATAGTTTAAATATAATGTTTTAAAAATTCCTCTAAAAAGAATTAAAATAAAATTTTTATCAAGTTTTGGTTTAATAAATCTATGATCATTTCTTACATATGAGTCAAAAACCAAGTCTCCAAGATATATACCTTTTAATCTAAATTTTTGCACAAAATCACTTTTACCCCGGAATAGAATTAAAAAAAATGCTCTGAAAAAATTTCCTAAAGTTTCCAAAATAATTAAAACATTAATAAATTGATTTCCATAATTTTTTTCTTTAATGTTACATCTATCAAAAAAATATTTTTCTGAAGAAATTAAATTTTTATCTTTGAGATGAAATATGTTTATCTTTTTTTGTTTATTAAGAGATAAGCCACAAAAGATTAAATATAATGTATTAAAAAATCTTGATCTCCCTATTATCAATCCATATTCCTTTTTTTCGTTTCTTTCACATTTTAGGTCGATCTTATTGATTATTTTATCTATAAAATTATTAGTAATAATCATTGTGTTTTATTTAAATCTTAATTCAAAATATATTTTTGATTACAAAATTTTTTTAACTTTAAGTTATGAGAAATAAATATAATTGTTTTACTCATCTTACTAAGATTTTTAAATATTTTTTCCTCAGTTTGTTGATCTAAAGATGAAGTTGACTCGTCAAAAATTATTATTTCTGAGTCAAAGTATAATGCTCTAGCAATAGCTAATCTTTGACTTTGTCCACCTGAAAGGTTTTTACCTCCATCTTTGCAAATATAATTTATACCTTTCGGTAAAGACTTAACAAAATTATATGCATCAGCAATCTTTAAACATTTAATAATTTTTTTTTTGTTAATCGTATTTTGATCAATCGCTAAAGCAATATTTTCTTTAATGGAACCATTTATTATATAAGATTTTTGTGGAACGTAACTAAAAAAATTTTTCAGGAAATATTTATGGAGTTTTATTTTTTTTTTATTTAAAAATATTTCTCCTTTATTTGGTTTAATCAATCCTAAGATTATATCGACAAGTGTACTTTTCCCAATTCCGGTTTTACCAAATATTCCTGTTATTTTACCTTTATTGATTTTTATATTTATCTTTTTTAAAATTAATTTCTTTTTGTTTGTATAATTAAAAGATATATTTTTTAATTTTAATTCGTTAAAATTATCTAATATTAAGATTTTCTTTTGATTATTTTTAAGTTTCTTTAACTTTTCCAAAACGTTATCTTTTGAATTTTTGTAAAATCTTAAATTATTTGAGGAGTTATAAATATTAACAAAACTCGGTATTAATCTTAGAAAGTATAATGATACTAATGCAATAAAGGAAATTAACTTATCAGTATCATACCCAGAATTTAATAAAAAATATATTACAACTAATATTGATGATAAAAAACATAATTCAAAATAACTTGTCGGATACTTTAAAAGCATACCTTGTTTAATTTCAAATCTAATTTTTTGATAAGTTGATTTCTTCAAAAGATCTTGAAAAAAATTTTTTCTATTAAATACTGTAATAAATTTAATTAATTCAAACGGCTCTATAATGCTTTTTAAAATTTCTTTTTGTTTTTTTGTAATTAATTTTCCATATTTTTGGGGTTTGTTCTTTAAAAAAAAATATATAATAATTAAAAAGCAAAATATTGAGATAATAAGATAAACGGTTAGTTTGAAATTAACGATTAATAATCCTGAAATTAAAATAATAATTAAAATAATTTCTCGAACTAAAATTAGATAGGAAGAAATATATTTACTCGCACGTATAGTTTCAGAGGATATATCGTTGTGAATTTCATTAAAATTTTTTTTATTTGAAGGGTTTGATTGAAAGTCAATATATTTTGAAAAAAGATTAATAGAACTATTTAAATAAATTTTTTTAATTATATAGCTTTCGTAGTAACTTGAAAAAAGTTTGATTATATTCTTTAATAAAAATATGAGTAAAATTACAATAATAAAATATTTAAATAATTCTTCTTTTTCTATTTGATTAATAAAACTTAAATCAAAATAGTCATTAAATTTATTTTCTGTTAAAATTGAGCCATCATTTATTATTGTGTATACAAGGCCACTCACGGAACCTAAACTTATTGCCTCCAAAAAAGAGATTATGACGCTAAGAATTAGTATAGCTAATAAATGCTTCCTGAAACCATAAATAAGATAATTTTTTTCACTCTTTTTATCTAGGCTCATTTAAAATCTCCATATATATATATTATATAAATAAAATTTATTTCCTGTGAAAGAAAAAACAAAATTTATTGCATTTTTAATTTTTAAGATAATTAAGTATTCAAATAATATTTTGTTTTTCTTTTTTAAAAGAAATTTTATTTTTAGTCTTTTAAAATATTTACAAGGGGATATTTCTAAAATCAAAATAAGTCAAAAAAAAGAATTGTTAATTTACAATACATCTGAGACTATTAACTGGCGAGTAAACAGATTTTTTGATAATGAGCCAGAAATTTTAGATTGGATAGATTCATTTAAAAAAAATAAAGGTAAAATAATATTTTGGGATATAGGGGCAAATATTGGTCTTTATTCTTTATATGCTGCCACAATTCATAAAAAGATATCAGTTTTTTCTTTTGAACCGTCTATAAAAAATTTACTTTCACTTTTAAAAAATATTTTAATTAACAAACTTTTTAACAAAATTAACATAATCAACAATCCCATTTCCAATACAAGCTTAGTACTTGAAAACATGTTTGAAAAATCTTTAGACGAAGGAACTGCATTAAATTATTTTAATACCAATAGAGATAACGAGGGGAAAAAACATAGTAATAAAATTAGATATAAACTTTTAAGTTTGAATGTAGATGAATTAATTCAAAAAAAATCTATTGAAATTCCGCATTATATCAAAATCGATGTTGATGGTAATGAACATTTAATACTTAAAGGTGCGAATAAAACCCTAAATAATATGAAATTGAAAGAAATATATATTGAAATTAATCAAAAATACTATCAACAAAAGAAAGTAATTTTGGATATTTTAAAACGTAAAAAATTTAAAATTGTTAAAAAATTTCAAAAAAAAAATAATACCTATAACTACATTTTTAAAAGGTAATTTTTTTAATTTAGAATTTTTTTGTAAATTTCTAAATATTGAGAAGCAATATTTTTTGAGTCAAAAATAAATGTTTTTTTATTTAAAATTTTTTTTTCTTTATCGTTTACCAAATTATTTGAGATCCATTCTATTCCCTCTTTTAATTGATCTGAATTAATCTGATTTACTATATAACCATCTACTTTATGCTCTATAATCTCTGAGGGACTTGTTTCTTTAAAACAAATTATTGGAATCCCACAAGTAACCGCTTCGGCCCATGTTTTTCCAAAAGCTTCCTGAAGAGAAGGAAAAATAAATATATCAGAGCTACAATAAATTTGATTTAATGTTTTTTTATCATTTATAAATCCTAAACTTTTGTATTCAATTCCAATTTTATCTAAGTCTTTTCTGGACCAAAAGTTTCCGAAGATTAATAAAAAATATTTAGACTTATCGAGTTTTTCCAAAGTTTCTTTAAATATATCCCATCCTTTTCTTTGACTTTGAGGATTTTGAGCACCATATAAAATTATTTTTTTTGATGTTGAAATTTTAATTTTTGATCTTGCATCTGTTTTTGATAACAAATGAAAATCCTTTAAATCAATATTATTATAAATTTTTTTAATATCATAATTATTTAGCACAAAACTTCTTTTGGCTTCTAACTGTAACCAATTACTAATTGCGATAAAATTAATATGTTTTGGATAATTTTTTTTTTTAAAATTTTTAATTGTTTTTGATAACAAACTTTTTTCATATTTTTCAAAATCGATTGTATAATGAGAACCTCCCGTAAATGGCCACATATCTCTCATCGTCCATACAATAGGTTTTTTTATTTTAGATAATGAACTTATTTTTATAAAATTTTGATCTAACCAATGAATATGAATTATATCAGATTCTTTATAAATTTTTAATTTTGTTATATCGTAGCCAAAAATTGATAAAGTAAAAGTGGATCTTGGATTTGGTAAAAAAATAAATTTTAAAAGTTTTTCAAAAATTAATATAATATAACCAACAAATTTTTTTAACAGACTATCATGTATAAAAATTGTATCTTTTAATATTTCATTATTAATATCATCTTTATTTTTTAATCTATTATTAAGTATTTTTGAGTCAATGCCTAGCTCTTTCAGATTTTTATGCAAAATATTTACCCCCTTAAATGCTCCATCTTCAAAAGAACCGCCAATAACATGTAAAATTTTCATCTTTTTTTGAAGTGATTAATATTAAGAGGAATATCTTTTTTGATTTTCTTTTTTAATTTTTTTCCTAAAATTTTTTTCATTTTTTCTATTGGTAGCCCTTTTGAGGATCTCAATAATATTAAATCTTTTTTTTGAATTATATGATTTTTTGGCAAATCTTTTTTTGAGTATATTGATCTTCTAACTAAAATGAGATTTTTTCTCTCACTTTTTGAAACACTTTTCCTAAAGAAGCCTAACATTTTCTTAACTTTTCTTATTTCATCAACCATTTTTTTCATATTTGTTGGATTTAATGATATTTTGTGGTCTCTAAATTTTGATTGATTATTATCTAAAGTAAAATGTTTCTCTAGAATATTTACTCCATATGATGTGGCCAATATTGGTGCAGCTATACCTAATGTGTGATCTGAATATCCTATATCTATTTTCAATTTTTTTTTAAGAAACAAAATGGATCTTAAGTTAGCTTCGTCTGGTTTAACTGGATAATCAGTTACACAATGTAGAAAAGATATATTTTTCTTTTTAGATATTTTAGATACATATTTTTCTAGACTTTTTATTTCGTCAAAATTTAAGAGCCCAAGGGATATAATTGTTTTTTTTTTTGTTTCTGCAACTGATTTTATTAAATCAAGATAATTATTGTCACTTGACGCAATTTTAAAAAAATCTACATAAGGTTTTAATAGTTTAACTGACTCAATATCGAAAACTGTAACACCAAATTTTAGTTTTAATTTTTTTGCTAAAAGAGATAATTTTTTGTACTCATCAAAAGATAGCTCAAACTTTTTTAATTGAGAATATCTTTTTTTATCTTTTTTTAAAACAAATTGTTCCGGTCTTATTGCTTGAAATTTTACAGCATTAACCCCACAAACTTTTGCAATTTTAACATATTTTTTTGCTAAATTAAAATTCCCCTCATGATTATTGCCAATTTCAGCTATGATAAATGGCTCTAGATTTTTATCTAACAACATTAAAATTATTTTCCAAATGTTTTATACCACTTAATATATTTTCTATAACCCGTTTCTAATGGATAGCTCGGATTAAAATCTAATAATTTTTTTGCTTTTGATATGTCTAAAGTACCTCTTGAAGGAGTTAATTTTTCTTTAGGTTTGTAATTTACTTTAAAATCCCCAAATTCTTCTTTTAAAATTTCAATAAGTTTATTTATTGGCTGAGAATTACCGAAGGTCAAATTAAAGATTTGATTAAAAGCTTTTGGATTAACTATACATTTTGTTATTCCTTGAATAAGGTCATCAATGTAAGTAAAATCTAATTTTTCTTCTCCACTTCCATTAATTTCAATAGGTAATTTACTTATAATGCTTTCTATAAAAATTTGACCAACTCTTCTACTAACACATCTTTCTCCATATAGGGCTGATGGTCTAATAATTGTATAAGGTAAACCAAAAACATGACCATACGATTTTACTATCATTTCACCTGCAAGTTTTAAATTTCCATATATACCAATTGGATCACAATGAGTTGTTTCATTTACTTTTTCACTTTTGAAATCACCATAAACCATACTTGAGGAAAGATAAATTACCTGAGTCTTATTTAACTTTGCAATATCTAATGTATTTTCAAGAGTTCTCAAACTGTTGTCAAATGTGGTGTGGGGATCTTTATTTGATTTATTTGAATGTGAGACTGCAGCTAAATGAATAATTACATCTGGTTTTAATTTAACGCAATGTTGAGCATAAGGTTCGTACTCTCTAGAGTCTTGAACTATAAGTGGTATATTGTGTTCTTTAATAATTCTAAGCCTTTCATTCAAAATTCTTTTGTATAGCTCTTTATTTTTTACATCTTCTAAATCTGAAGAATACAAATTATTTATTGTTAAGCTATCTATTATGGTAACTTCATAATTTAATTTTGAGAGATGCAGTGCCAGATTATGTCCAATAAATCCACAACCACCTGTAATTAAAATTTTTTTCATTTAATATTTTTTTTAATTAAGTTTGTAATTTTATCCACTTCTGAAAATTTTAGTTTTGGATAAATTGGAAGAGATAATGCCGATTTTGAATAATTTAATGAATTTGAAAAGTTTTTAACAGAATTCAACTTATACTTATTCTTATAATAAGACATCATTGGTAATGATTTTCCATAATGGATTGAAATGCCAATTTTATTTCTTTTAAAAACTTTAATCATCTTTTCTCTAATCAGGGGTTTTTTAAAAAGTATTTGAAAAATAAAGTATGAAGAATTTTTATCAAATTTAGGTAAAATTACATGATTATTTTGTTTAAGTCTTGAAATGTATCTTTTAGCTAATTTATGCCTTTTTTTTAGGTTTATTTTATATCTTTTAATTTGGCCAAGGCCTAACGCAGCCTGAAAATCTGTCATCCTATAATTTAAACCCAAAAACTTAACATCATATAATCCTGGCTTTTTTCTCTCTTTTAAATCTTTGTCTATACCGAACGCTTTAAGTCTTTTAACCTTTTCATAAATTTTTTTATCATTAGTTACTAAAGCTCCACCTTCGCCTGTTGTGATTTGTTTTGTTGGATAAAAAGAAAAACACCCAGATAATCCAAAATTTCCAGCATGAATTTTTTTAAATTTAGATCCTAATGCATGAGCACAATCTTCTATAAGTTTTATTTTTCTTAAATTACAAAATTTCTTTATACTTTTCATATTACACATGGTGCCTGTCATATGAACTACTATTATTCCTTTTGTTTTTTTTGAAACAGCTCTTTTCATTTTATTAAAATCTATATTTCCTGTCTCAAAATCAATGTCAACAAATACTACTTTCGCTCCAGTATACTCAACAGCATGTGAGGTAGCTGTATGGGACATTGCAGGTACGATAACCTCATCGCCCTTTTTAAAACCGGCAGCCAAACAAGATAAATGGAGGGCTGCAGTACAACTTGAAACTAATGTACAATATTTTGCATTTGTAAATTTTTTAATTTCTTCTTCAAATAAATTAGAATATTGGCCATGAGTTAACCAACCACTTTTTATAATTTTTGAAACAAGTTTTATATCTTGTTTTTGAATTTCTGTTTTTGAAAAACTAATCTTCATTTTAAATAATTTATTCTAATCTCTTTATTTGTACGTAATGATTGAATACCTGAAAAACAAATATTCATTAAATCAAAATTTTCTCTCATAATTAAATTTTTCTCTTTTTTATTATTATTTTTTAAATGTTTTATAAAATTTGATAAAAGAACATATCTATTATTTTTATCAGGATATTTCCCCTTAAAGTTTGATAATTTGGTTTTTCCATTAATCTTGTTCAATTTTTTTTGGCCTAAAATGTTCGATATAATCGTTTTTTTTTTTTCAAAAATTTTTATTTCATGAAAATGGCTGTAATTGTCTGTTGAGTTAGCTGTTATTTTAGCTA
>MDSV01028042.1_pt1 | contig 18432 bp, 11 predicted proteins | sample 810851 | NCBI WGS metagenome assembly MDSV01 (sample SAMN05326640, study PRJNA326480) | marine metagenome | isolation source: seawater | place: Atlantic Ocean: North East | collected 2012 | reverse complement strand
CAGCCGTACACACAAAACTTAGTGGCGGATCAGAAGATACCAGCCGGTCGGGGTTCAAATCCCTGTGCTCCCACCATATTCAATCAACCATCAAACCAACATGTTGATGTTATGTTGCAACTTCAGGATAGGCAGGGATAACTATGCGTCAAGGTTTCACATTCCTTTGCTTGGTTCTTTTCATGGCTCCGTTAACCGGTTCACTTAGCAGTGAAGTTAGCCATGAAGAAGGTTGGACTAATGTCATTCCTGAGATGACACCTGTAATCCAAGAAGAAGTAGATTGGTGGGATAGAACAACTTTGGATTCCAACAGAAACGGGATACATGATTCACTTGAAACCATTGACCAGCCTGTAGGAATTGGTTTGTCGTACTCAAGAGATGTAACAGATATGGATGTAGAATATCTAGAATCATTAGGTTACCAAATTACAGACGTAATAGAAGCGGTAGATGCGGTATTACTTGGTGTAATCAATTCCTCAGATGTTTGGGAATTATCTCAAATTGAAGATGTAGTTATGGTTGAAAGATATGGTCAAGTAATTCTTTGGGGAGACGTTCAAACTCCGAATATTCTTGCTGAGCAATCAGAAGAATATCCACACACTGCATGGAATCACAGCCCGATGAAAGGCGCTGGAATTAACATTGCAATGGTTGACACTGGTACGGACAATGAACATCCAGGTCTCAAAGATAAATTCGTTGCAGGTTATGATGCGGTTTGTTTTGTTCATACCGACCCTGAATGTATACTGGCAGGTGGCAGAGAAACAGACGGCTCATTCGACCCAGATGATGGTAACCAGCACGGAACTGCATGCATGGGAATGGCAGCAGCGACAGGATTAGATGCAAATGGTGAGCAAACAGGATTCGAGGGTTCAGCACCTAATGCCAGCCTTATCGATGTCAGAATAGGTACAGATGCTGGAGCAGGTCCATTCGAAAATTATCTTCTTTCGCAAGAATTCTATGAATCAGCAATGAACGGCATACAGTGGATTATCGATAACAAAGATACAGCATGGCCTGGTGTTGATGAAAGCCTATACGGAATTGACATCATTTCACTTTCTTGGGGAATCACCAGCCACGAAAACGGAGGCAGTGATGGCGAAGACATGCATTCTAGAATTCTAGATGAAGCAACTCTAGCTGGAGTAACAGTTAGCGTGGCAGCGGGAAATGACGGCCCAGACAATGACGGCCTATCCGGAATGGGTTCATCCTCTCTTTCTATCACGGTTGGCGCTACAAATGATTTGAACACCATCGACAGAGATGATGATGAAATTGCATCCTACTCAAGCCGTGGTCCTCGCAGAGACAATGGCAATACAAATCCAATTGATGAAATGAAACCCGATGTCACAGCACCCGGGACAGACATTGTTCAGGCTGAAGCATGTGTAACTTCAGGAGGTTGCAATAACTACCTTGGTGGGGATGCTTCTCAAAATGGCTACACAGGACGTGGCTCAGGTACCTCTTATGCAACACCTGCGGTTACAGGAATAATTGCATTGATGATGGAAGTAAATCCCGAGATCAACCCTCTTGTTATTCGCGAAATTCTGCGCTCAACAGCAACTAGAATGGGTGAAGCAACTCAGCCCGAGCATGACCCACACTGGAACAAGGACTTCGGATGGGGTCTAGTTCACGGTCATGACGCTGTTTGGACAGCACAATATCTCGACATGATCGGAATGACAACCTCTGATATGAATCTTGATTTGCAGGTTCACATCGAGAATATTTCAACTCAAGGAACTGTTAACACATACACGGGTATAGCTTGGTCGCGTGGAGCAGCAATGGAAAAAATCGAGTACTCCGCAGATGGTGGTGAAACCTGGGCTGAGGTAATGTATGAATCAGTCAATGGCACCCTAAGCACTTACGAATCATTTGAATTCCAATTCAAAGTAGATACCGATTCTCTACCAAGCGGCTACAACATGATAATTGTTAGAGGAGTAGATTCTGAAGGATCCTCCTCAATGATTGACTGGGATACTGTGGTTGGCGGTGGCAACTTAGTCGCCCTAGGGGACGGAGATTCACTCGGTAGGACATTATTCATAGCAACAGTCGGAATTGCAATTATCGCATTTGGTGCATTTGTTGCAATTCGCCAAAGCGGTGACGAGCCACTTCAACTAGCAGTTATTTCAGAAAAATCTGAGCAAATTCCCGAATTGGTCGAAGATGAGCCGATGGAGGCCGAATTAATCGAAGACCCGATATCAGATGGCTCATCTTGAAAAGGAAACTAGGTTTGGTGAGAATATGCGTGGTTTCTCTAAGCGTGCTACAGACATCCAGCCTACTGGCGTAAGAAAGATGTTTGATATGGCGGGCGATGATGTCATTTCTTTCGGATTAGGAGAGCCTGATTTTCAACCTCCACAAGTTGCGATAGATGCAATGTATCAGGCGATGAAAGATGGTCACAACAAGTACACGACGACTGCAGGCCTTCCATCGCTAAGAAAGAAAATCGCAGAGTCTTGGCATTCTAGATGTCCTAGTCTTGACGAATCAAATGTCTGCATGACAATGAGTGGCACTAACGCTCTTCTGAACATTTTTGCTTCCCTAGTAAACCCCGGCGACAATGTTCTGTTGCCAGAACCATACTTCCCATTGTATGGCCCTGACGTTGGACTGTGGGGCGGCCAACCAAAGTTCTACGAATGCTTATTTGAGAACGAATTCGTTCCAACAATCGAACATCTTGAATCTCTAGTTGATGAAAATACTGTTGCGATTCTATACAATTTCCCATCAAACCCCACAGGTGCAACAATAACAGTTGAGCAAAGAGACGAATTACTCGCCTTTGCACAAAGGCATGACCTATGGATCATCACTGATGAGGTCTACGACAGGATTGTTTTCGATAGTGAACACGTATCGTTTGTCGGTTGTGATGATGACAGAGTGATACTAATCAACTCATTCTCAAAGACATATGCGATGACAGGTTGGAGAATTGGGTACATTCTTTCAGCCAATAAAGAGGCAATGGCTCAGATGATTAAGGTTCAATATTACATCACGGCTTGTTCAAACGATGCAATGCAGTATGCTGTTCTCACTGCAATAAATGAAGCGGATCATTACCCAGATGAGATGTGTGCTGAATTCAAGGCCAGAAGGGACCTTATTTGCAGTAGATTGAACACTATGCCGGGTGTCCAATGTCATGTTCCTGAAGGCGCATTCTACGTATTCCCAAAGGTAGATGTCCCTGGGATGACAAGTGAAGAAGTCGCTATTGAACTGCTAAAGGGTGGAGTATTATGTTCTCCTGGAAGCGCATTTGGTCCTTCTGGTGAAGGACATCTTAGGTTTGCTTATACAATTTCTCGAGAGGATATTTCTCTTGGCATGGACAAGACAGAACAGGTTCTTAAGCGACTACGCGGCGATTGAAATGTGGATGGAATTTTTTGAATTCTTTTCAGGGGTTGCAATAGCCTATCTCATAACTAGAATTCCATTTTTGACCTTCCCAAGAGTAAAATCTTGGAATGAACAATTTCCTCCTCATCCAGAACCAATCTATGTTGATAGTCACTTGATTCAGCGAATATTACACATGAGAACATTCTATTGGCTAGCATTGGTTTTCGCAATTATCCCACTGACATTCGGCTGGGTAAGCCTAGCACATGGTTCTGCACTGTTTGGTTTTGGTCTTTGGAGTGTTTCTGGCTGGTTAGTGTTGTCTAGGGTAACCGCCTTCATTGCAGGTGAAGAAGCTCCGACTACAAAACAAATGGCAATGCGTCTTCAAAATGTAAAGAACATTTCAGATTCGGATGATGCCTGCTGCGCATTTGCTCAACCAATGTGGGAAGTGACATCTGTGAGATGTAAGTCCTGTGGCAAGGTATTGCTAAAGGAGCCTAGACCCGATTTGGGCCGACCCAGAAGCGATGGTTGGATAATGGGTTTTATTCGTTTGATTGTGACTGATGGCAGAGCAATAATGTCTTCAGATGAAGAAGAATAATCAATCAAACATTGACCCGAACCCTTCGAATTCAGATTCATCTTCATCTTGATTTTGTTCAATATAATTGGTTTGCTCTGTATATTTTGGTTCGCTGTCAACAAATGAAAACGTCTCTTCAGTGGCAGATACCGCATCCATGCCACTATTGATTCCTTGAGGAGCTGCATTAGCAGCAGCAACGGCAGAACTACCTGCGCTCTGTGCTTTGGATGCGACTCCAGATGCAGCAGCAGCAGCCACGCCAATTCCAATGCCTACAGCCGCACCAGCAACAGTTCCTACAGTTCTTCCAATAGAGACAATCGCACCGCCATCACCTTCTTCTTCAGGAGTCTTGATCTCGACTTCATCACCCAAGCGCATCCATTCCGGAGGTGTACCTGAACCTCCTCCCAAGCATGCTAGTGTTGTAAATGCTGCAAGAGGCATAACTGCTAGAGCGGTTAGTAAATCTAAGAAAGATGCTTCAGGCACGCTACCAATATTCAATATGTCTTCCATGAAGGATTGTTCTAACTGAAGCGTGTTTGTTACATCTGTTCCTACCCAAGACAGCACGATAACACTCGCTAATCTTCCCATTAGCCATAGAACTAGAACAGGCGCTAGCCAAGATAATTTGGTCATTGAAATCAACCATCTTCTCGTAAAAGCAGCGATTGTAATGTGTTTTCTAGCGAATTTTGGAAACACTCTCATGACCATAATTAGCACGACCAAATAACAAGACAAAGCGACCTCTAGTCGGCGATTAGGTCGTATCCATCCATCTGGAATGAATATGATAAATCCTAGTGGAATTATGACTAGCATAAGTTGGAATGGTATCGCTAGTAAAACCAATCCTCCGTGAGTTGAGAGCAGCGAGTGCCGCTTCTGAATTCTGTCGCTTACCATCACAGTCAATTTTGCATGTGGGGAATTTGCATGATTACGTCGCGAATTTCGAAGTGTAGCAGCATCTCTCTTTGCTCGAGTTAAACCTAGGGCGGATTTCCATCCACCTTTTTCAACAATCCAAACAGGAGTAAATCCTCCAAAAATCAGAGCTAAAAGCAATGCTATCATGCCATATGCAAGCGATGCAGCAATAATCCAAGGAATCATTTCAGATTGGAATGACATTGTGAAATTTTCAGAGGCCATCTCAAAATCAAGGAGATAAGTTATCGAAAATGCAGCCATTGGCGTAAGGAAAATCTGACAGAATACTAGCCCTGTTAACCAGAGCCTGGCCGCTAAAGGCCCTTTGTCAGAGTATCCACTCACAATATCTCCCAACACTTTGCTTTCTCAAAGGTTACCCTTCATTCAACTTGAAAAGTGGCGATTATGTATGTTTTACAAGATGGCCGGATTGGTTGTCCCCTTCGGGGACATTAGAAGGGGACATTCATATGCGGGTTAATTGTCGCATGACTGTTGATGAAGATGCGCAAGTCGATACCATTACTTTTGGTTACCTTACTTCTAGTTCAATCGCTGATGTCAATCACATTACAAAATGCTGAAGCGGCAATGGGTCGTGGAGGTTCAGACGATGACTATTCGATCTCAGAAATATCGGTAAATTCTGATTCAGCAAAAACCTGGATTCAGCCTGATGGAACATCCATTTTATACGTAGGAAAAGGCGACATAGTTGAAATAACAGTTGAAGTCAAAAGAGGTGGCTCTGATTTCCAAGTTTCAAATGCCACAGTAACTGTAGAGATGGTTCACCCAATTGGTTTTGTTTTGAATAAAACAACTTGGACAACAACCCCACTCGTAGGTAGTCAATCCTATACAGAATCTTTCGAGTGGGAAGCCTTTGTTGCACATTCGCATCTAAATGTTACAACAAATGAGTTGTCAGGTGGGATAATCATTCGTGCAAGCGTTCAAAATCCAGCAGATGATAGAAATGAAAACGACGTAATGGAGATGCCTCTGCCCGTTGCCTTGTCAAGTGATAAAATGGACGCTGAGGGTGACATAAGAGATGGTGCATTACCTGCCAGAGGAATCCAAACCTTCTATGGTGGAGAATATCCAAATCAATCGCCCTATGATGCAACAGGACGTGGTATCTGGCAAGAAGATAATTCGGCGTCTGCAGTTGGAGATGCCAATTGGCGTCACCGAAACTTAGGTTCAGATTATCCATCAAACACACGCGACCGTTTAGTTTACGCATACAGAAGCACAACTAGCAATTATTGTGGTACCTCACTTTTGGATGGAGGACTGTCTAATGCTTATGGAGACACAATGTGCAAATTGCAACTCAACTCAGCAGCTCTTCTATCCGCACAAATGCATGTTCAAACTTGGGGGCAAATGGGTGCCGGAGACCTTGTGGCACTGGAATTGTGGAGAGGTAATGGCGCTCCTGAGATGACTCTTTCTCATAATTTTGCAAATGATTTGCCTAGCACAGGTCAAGGTCAATGGAGCAACATTTCATGGGACCCTACAGAACAACTAGGAGGTCACTCTTGGTCATACGGAATAATTTTCCAATCAGATACTACCGGAGCCGCTGCAGGAATGCATGTTGACGATTTCGTTCTCTTTGGAATCGAAAAGGTTGATGAATTCACTATCGATGTTGATTGTGATAACCCTTCAGGCGGATATACTTCACCACCTAACAACATTCTGTCAATGTATTGTGTTGTTACAAATAACGGTTACAGAACCGCTCAAATAAAGATTGAATCAATTGTCTCAAATGACACATGGATGAATCCATTCCCAATGATTAGAATTGATAGTGCAAATCCTACTCAACACGGAGTTCAGGTTGTCATTCCTCCAATCCCTGCTGGAAACACAACAGAGATGTGGATTAACCTGTCAATCCCGGCAGGTTCTGACGTACAGCAACAAGTTTGGGAAGTTTGGTGGGAAGATTTTGGTGGGACTCAACTTGGTGAACTGGGTAGGGTGACGGCTGATTTGGCAATTACAGAGCAATATGGTGTTCAACTTTCATCAACAGCTCCTCTCGTTGCTGGCTCGCTCCTTCCTGGCGAATCGATGAGCGTTCCTTTCAAACTTCAGAATGCAGGAAATAGAGAGGCACAATTTTCGATAAACAGTAACTTCCAAGGTGATGATTGGGTTGCATATGTAACAGACCAAAATAACAGCATTGTGCAAATGCCGATTCCTTTGTCTAAAGGTGAATCCACTGAATTACTCCTAAACATCACGTCACCAAATAAGGCCGTGCCGGGAGAAGTACCATTCTCAATGAGAGCAGTATGCCCTTCTTGTGGAGAATCTCTATTTGGAGCGGATGTAATTTCAAAGAAGATTGAAATTCCACAATTGACTGTTTTTGAAATGGTTGCAGAGGAAATGGAAATTATGGCTCCTGCCAATGGCAATTCAAAGGTCGTCTACATCGATTTAACGAATCTAGGTAACTACGACGAATCTTACACTCTAGAATTAACTCAATCGAACTGGAAGTTGCAAGGTTATCTCTCAACGGACGAAACTCCGGTCTTAGATGCATGGGATGGAAGTACTACCCTTGCTTTGAATTTACCAATGCCAATTGGATTAGCTCCGGGGCTATATACTGCTAAAATCACAGCAACTAGTAAAGTAGATCCAACCGTTTCAGAGGATTTAACAATAAATGTTGACGTAGAGGATACATCTGCTGTTTCGGTCTCTGATGAAGATGCAGGGCAGTCCTACTTACCTGGCGGTGATGCTCAATCAATGAGGTTCATGGTTACAAATGACGGTAACCAAGAGGACAGATTCACTATGAGTCTAAATTTACCAGAAGGCATGAGTGCTCAATTCGAGCAATTGGCAGATGGAAACTTGACCCCTAATCTCGCACCAGGAGAAAGTTACAACTTAACTGTTAGATTCTCGTTTGATAAGGGTGTAAATGGACAATTGACTATGTTGGTTGTTGCAACTAGTGTGAACGACCCAACCGTTTCTAGTAATGGAAAATGCACTTACAGAGTCGGATCACAGAATTGGCTAAGAATCATCTCAACAGAATCTACAATCATCGACGAAGCTGGTGTTTACGAACTTAAAGTTACGGTTAAAAATCAATACAATGAAGGCCAATCAGTCTCAATGGATTGGGAACAGGGAGACACAAGGAACTGGTTTAGAGCTTCTATCAAGTCCACTGACAGAGATTTCTGGTTAGAGGTCGGAGGAAATAGAGAGGTTACCGTGGTATTTGAGGTTCAAAGTTCTAGTCTTGAAAACCTTGAGGAAGAATTCATTGAATCTTCTGTAACTATCTGGGCGATTTCAAACTCTGTTGAAGATGCAGCTTCACTAGAACTGCCAGTAACCCTGAAGAGAACATCTGATGATTCAGAATCTTCATCTTCCGGTTCTGATTCCATTGATTGGATAGGTATCGGAATTTGGGTTGTCGGTGGAGCGATAATTGTCGCACTACTGGGCGCACTTTTGGTCATCCTAAACAGTGAGGAAGAAGAAGAAACTCAAGATTGGTCCGAAGGCGGTTATGAAGACAATCTAACCGCTACGTATGGAGCAGTTGCTGCAGCGCCAAACATAGGTTCTATGGAAAAGTCAGTTCCAGTAATCTCTCCTCCACCAGGGCCTGCACCCGCACCGATAGCTGTTCAATCAGGCCCTCCTGTGCCAGCAGAAGGTCTTCCCGAAGGCTGGACAATGGAGCAATGGAGCCACTATGGTCAACAGTGGCTGGACAATAACCGATGAATTTCAATTGCGATGGGTTGAAGTTAGGCTGCCCGTCGGAAGAGTTGCCGAGGTAGCCATATGTATGGAAATGGACAAGCACCGATCTTCATTTTGAAAGAAGGAGTACAGCGAACAAGAGGTCGCAGTGCTCAGTCGAATAACATTGCAGCAGCAAAGGCAGTCGCTGACGCTGTAAGAAGCACATTGGGTCCAAAAGGAATGGACAAAATGCTGGTGGACAGCATGGGTGATGTGGTAATTACAAACGACGGTGCAACCATTCTAAAGGAAATGGATATCGAACATCCTGCTGCAAAAATGATTATTGAAGTTGCAAAAACACAAGAACAGCATTGCTACGATGGAACGACATCTGCTGTAGTACTGTCCGGAGAATTGTTGAAGAGGTCCGAGGATCTAATCGAACAGAACGTACATCCAACCGTAATTTGTGAAGGATTCCGACTCGCTGCAGAAAAGGCAGTTGGTTGCTTAGAATCTCATGGCATTTCAACAGAAAATGATGACTCAGTTCTAATGGAGGTTGCAAAAACTTCGCTTACTGGAAAGTCTGCAGGTGCAGTGAAATCATTCCTCGCAGATATTTGTGTTAGAGCAGTGAACTCTGTTGGCACAATCGAAGATGGTGAAAGATTAGTTGACCTGTCAGACATAAAAGTCGAAAAGCGGCAAGGTGGCTCAATTAAGGATAGCACACTAGTGGATGGAATTATTCTCGATAAAGAGAGAGTTCACGCAGGAATGCCTCGTTCTGTTTCAGGTGCAAAGGTTGCTCTAATCAACAGCGCAATCGAGGTTAAGAAGACAGAAGTAGATGCAAAGATTCAGATTACCGACCCTTCCATGCTTGCATCTTTCCTTGAAGAAGAAGAGAATTACATCAAAGGTCTAGTTGAGAAAATTCAGGCTAGTGGTGCTAATGTAATAATCTGTCAAAAAGGAATTGATGACCTTGCTCAGCACTACATGTCAAAGGCTGGAATTTTTGCTATTAGAAGAGCCAAAAAGAGCGACATGGAGGCACTCTCAAAGGCAACAAGTGGTAGAGTAGTTACCAATATTGATGATCTTACTGGCGAAGATCTTGGCCAAGCAGCTAAGGTTGAGGAGAGGAAGATCGGTGAATCTGATATGACTTTCATCACAGGTTGCCCTGAAGCAAAATCTGTATCTGTTCTCCTGAGGGGTGGAACAGAGCATGTCGTTGACGAGATTAGGCGTGCATTTGACGATGCTGTTGGAGTTGTGTCAGTCGCTTGGGAAGATGGAGCGGTTTTGACAGGCGGAGGCAGTGTCCTTGCAGCACTTTCTCGTGAACTACGTTCTTATGCTGAATCGGTTGGCGGAAGAGAGCAAATGGCAATTGAAGCATTTGCAAGCGCTCTTGAAATCATTCCTAGAACCCTTGCGGAGAATGCTGGTTTGGACCCAGTTAACACAATTATAGAACTTAGAAAGTCTCATGCTGATGGAAAAGGATTCTCCGGAATCAACGTTGAAGACGGAGGAGTAATGGACATGCGTGAAGCAAATGTTCTAGAACCTCAAAGGGTCGTTGAGCAAGCAATACAATCTGCAACTGAGACGGCGATTATGATTTTGAGAATTGATGATGTCATTTCATCCAAGGGAGTATCTGGCGAAGATATGATGGGTGGAATGGACGATTTCCATATGTGATTGCATTAGTTACTTTTTTCCACATCAATATTTCTCTCCCTTTAGGGAGAGGCACGAACCTTCAAAGGGTAAATCACTGTGGCACAATTGTCTGAGAGGTGATTCTATGTCGGGAGTGGTTGGCAATCCGGAATTGGCTATTTTCTTTGGTTCCCAAACTGGTAATGCAGAGGAATTAGCGGGCAATACTGCAAAGATGGCAAAAAAAGTTGGATTTCTTCCTAAAGTAATCGACATGGATGGCTTCGATCCGTCTAATTTTGCAAATTACAAGCGTATTTTGATTATTACATCAACTTGGGGTGAAGGCGATATGCCGGATAATGCAGAAGACCTGTGGATTGCAACCAGTGAATCTAATCCTAGTTTATCAGGAGTTAGCTTTTCAGTATGTGCAATTGGTGATACTTCATATGATGAATTCTGCAAGGCTGGCATCGATTGGGATGAAAAGTTCGTTTCATTAGGAGCAACCAGAGTGCATCCTATCCAACTTTGTGATGTTGATTATGAGCCTGAGTGGTCCAAGTGGGCGGACGCAGTTATTCCTGCTATGGCAGCAATTGATGGGGGTGCAGCAAGTGCAGAAGCTTTGGTAAGTTCTGAATCTAATGATGAAGTAGTCCCTGCTTCTACCGGAGTAGTTAGCGCAGATGCGGGTGAACTAGGAGAAATCATGAGTGGAGACAGAAGCCTTGCAATCTTCTTTGGTTCACAAACTGGAAACGCTGCAGGTCTTGCAGAAAAGACTGCAAAGATGGCAGTAAACTATGGTCTAGAACCAACGGTTATTGACATGGATGGTTACAATCCAGCCGATTTCTCAGCCCATAAGAGAGTTCTCATCATTACTTCAACGTGGGGAGAAGGAGAGATGCCTGACAACGCTGACGCATTATGGAATGCAACAGTGGCAAGCAACCCCCCACTATCTAACACACATTTCTCAGTCTGTGCAATCGGCGACACCTCATACGATGAGTTCTGTAAAGCAGGTCTTGATTGGGATGAGAAATTCAAGGCGCTTGGAGCAACTTGTATCGAAGAAATAAAACTCTGCGATGTTGATTTTGAGCCACCTTGGTTAGAATGGGCTCCTCTTGCACTATCCAAGATTGCATGTGTTGATTCCTCAGGAACTTTCCATGAAGATTTGCTTGAAGCAATGATTGCATATGGAGCAGGTGAAGAAGAAGAAGCGGATGTTGGCGATTTCACTCCCGGTAAGGTTGAGCAAGATGCCATTTCAGTCACCATGCGCATCTTCAGATACAACCCTCTCTTGTCGGAATCTGGTTTTGATACGGTAGCAGTTGCTTTACCGGGCCATGCTTCCATAGAAGATGCACTTGTCGCGATAAAGAGAGAAGTCGATGGTTCACTTGCATTTAGAGGCGGTTCAATAGCAGGGCAAGACCCACTTACAGGTGTTAAGGCAAATGGTAGAATTTTACCTGCAGATACTACTAGAATCTGCGATTTAGTTTCAGACGGTGACACTCTATCCATAGAACCAATTCCTGGATATGATGTCATCAAAGACCTGATGGTTTCCTATGATAGATATGATTCAGAGCGTGCTAATTCCAAGCCTTGGATGGAAGCTGACCCACGACAAGGTGAGAAATTAATCTCTGGCGCTGCTATGGGTGTAATGGACTCAGCAGATGCAACTATGCTACACACTCTTGCTGACGTCGGCTCTCTCCAGTTAGTTAACTCGATGTCCGATACATATGACGTTGATGACGAATACTCTGGCCCGGGAATCGCATTGCAGAGATGGGTTAGAAGCCAAGACCCACGTTCTGGGGCAAAGCACATCAAGAAGATGTTTGAATTGATGCAGCGCAAAGGTGGCGTCTGGGATGAAGCAGACATTTCATCAATTCAAAGACACGGCATTGATGGATCCCAAGCTGCAGATTCATTGTATGAGGCTAGATCTCGACTACTTGCAGAATACAAGTTTACAGGACGCAGTGGTAGGCTTGTCAAGCACTACTCACGTTCAGTCAAGATGTCTGGAAATGTTAACGAGACAACTCTCTATCGCTCAGTCTTAGGCCCACTTGGCTTAGGTTCGAACATAATGAACGGTGTATCTTTGCGAATGATGTTAGGTTTTACTAGAAACGGTGGTCCAATTATGCGTGGTTTTCAAGGAATGTTAGTTCCTCCTGCAGGTATTGGAAAGATACCGAACATGTTCAATGGAAAGGTTGCAAACCATCACGAGGTTGTAGCGATCTTCAATGAATTAGATACAAGGTTTTGAGGTGATTTTTTGGTAAAGTATTCTTATTATCCCGGAAACGTCGCTCGCCAATCATCATATGAGGTCGAAGACACAATCCAACCTCTATGCAAAACATTGGGAATAGAACTTGTAGAAATTGTAGGATACAATAGCGATGGTGGAAATATCATCAAACAAGGAAACAAAGACTTGCAACTTGCTCTTAATGCGAGGAATATCGCATTGGCAGAAAAGAACGGTAACGACATAATCACTGCTTGTGCATCGGCACAAGGGATTTTACATGATTCGTTGGAAACATTCCAAAACGACCCAATCGCACTTGCTAAAGCTAACACAGTCCTTTCAAAGATAACAGGTATTACAGCAAGTGCAGACGAGATCACAACAAATCACCTTCTTCACGTCTTGGTAGATGAGATTGGATTAGACAAAGTCGAAGCCGCTGTCATCAATCCTTTGGACATGGATGTTGCTTGCTATTACGGGCCACACATGCAAAAGAAAGGTGCTTGCGGAGGAGACGATCCTTGGAATCCAACATACATGGAGCAACTAATCACGGCTCTGGGTGGGCGCCCTGTTGAGTATAAGTCGAAGACTTCCAGTGTAGGAAACCCTTCCTTACTCTCTTTAGGTGATTCAGTAATGAAGATGACAGCTAGGGTATTGAATGATGCAAAGAAGGCTGGAGCACAAGTAATTGTAAGCGCCTGCACCCTATCCCACTCTAACCTTGATTCATACCAAGGAAAAGCGGGAAGAGTTGCAAATCTAGACACAAATATTCCAGCAGTTAACTTGACCGAGATAATCGCTTTTGCATTTGGACACTTCCCTGATAGATTTGCCCAATTTAAAACACGTGCATTATTAATCGGTTCTTGATTATCCATGCAAGAATTTGTATAGGTCTTTTGCTTGTCCAGAAGACACTCCTTCAATACTAGTAAGTTCGTGCTCACTAAGGATACATAATCCCATAATGTCGCCCGCTCTTTCCATTATTCTCCTGGCGTTAACCGTGCCTATTCCTGGAAGTTCAGAAATTAAATTCACACGTTTAGTCAGAACTTCTCCATTCCATTTTTTGGCTAATGCACCCTCATTTTCTTCCCCACCAATTATTGCCATTATCTCTTCAGATGCGGCCTTAATCGCAGATTTTTCGGGTTCAGAATAAGTCCTTCTTGAATGGGTCATCAATAAATCTAGGATTCGTGCTTCTCTCTTAGCAGCAACTGCTACAAATCGTGCAGTTTGTTCAGGTGATCCCGTCATTAGAACAGGTAGGCCCAGGTCAAGTGTAATCCAAGCCATTGCACCATGTATAGCATTTGGGTGTATTCTATCTGTTTCTAGGGATTCCACGATTAGCAAAGGTCTTGATGCAGCGCTATGTAGTCTTCTTGCTTGATGAATTAACCTTCCATCAATTATCGAATCAACCAAATCTCTTGCAGTTTTTCTTTCGATAAGAATACGGTCAGAAATTCTGATATCACCAACTGGTAGACTTTCAATACTTATTTCATGACCATGTAATTTTAGCATAGCAGGTAGTGTTGAGTTTCCTTCTCTGTGATCGATTGTTATCATGCAGTGTGTCTCATTTTCCAAACTATTCGACAACACTTCGGTTTTTGCTGCTTCTGAAATCCGCACCTCATCCTCTCTAGGAGAGGAGATGGTTCCATCTAAAACAGGTTTCCACCAATCTTTCTCATCAGTTTCTGGTTTTACTGAGAAATCCGCTAATGACCTTTGATTTCTAGGCCTATTTGGTAGGGAAATCTTGTTTTCTTTACTTTCCTTCAGAGATTTAGGTTCTTTTTTGGGGGTTTCCTTTTCTCTGAATAATCGTTTTTCTTCATCAGCAATGAATGAATCCACATTATTTCCATCAACAGTGAAATCATTCAATACATCGGATTTTGGAGCAGCCCTTTTTGGTAATCTAGATTGTCTCTGTAACGATTCAAGAGTTCTATACATAGATTCTTCACGTTTAATTGAAGCCTGCTGGACATATTCATCTCGAGTTCCTCTTGCAATAAGTATGTGAACGTCTCCATCACGTTGTCTTGCAGTTCTACCTCTTCTCTGTATTGCCCTAATTGCACTTGGGACTGGTTCATAGAGAATTACACTATCTGCAGCTGGCACGTCTAAACCCTCTTCCCCAACACTAGTCGCAACCAAGACATTCAATTCTCCATCTCTGAATCTTTGTAACTGTTCAATTTGCTCTTTTTGTTTCATGCCGATTTGATTGCCTTTGCTGGCTTGACCAACAAATCGCCCTGCCCTAACAGATTCGTCTGAATCCAAAATTTCTATGATATTGTCTACTGTATCTCTGTATTCTGTGAAAACAATGACCTTACCATCTTCATTCAGCCCTTCCTTTACAAGTTGAGTGACAAGAGAGGGTTTAGGGTGACATTCGGCTGCATCCTTTTGAATTCTAAATAAGTCTGAAACAGGCCCCAAAGAAAGGAACCTCTTGGTCTTCCTATTCTTTTCAGTCCTAGCTCTTTCTAGATATTTTATGGCGCATCTTAGACCTTGTGTTTCCAGTAAATCAAGCAGTCTGTGTAGTCTGCGTAAGTCGCCAATTCTCTTTGCAGCATCATACCCTCTAGCGTCTCCTCTTCCGATTGCTGCACTTGCTCTGCGATGTGCTTCTTCAATAGCTGCGGTAGTAATCCTTCCTGAACGGACTAAAAATCCTGAACGAATCAAAAATTCGGCTTCCTCCGCTTCAAGAATTCTCAGTGGTCTAATAATTCCGTTAAGTTGTTCGGGTATATTCAGATGATGCTTGGCGATGTCCATCGAGGTAATGTAAGGTTGAACCAGATCATCATCCCTTTTTGTGACATGTAATCTTTCAATACCTAGACGTTGAATGATTTCTAGAACCTTTTTCGCCTTTACTCCAGGAGAGGCTGTTGCTGCCAATATCATAGCATTTGGTGATGCTTCTAAATACATGTCTCCCAATTGGGCCATCGAATCTGAACCAGTTGCGTGATGTGCTTCATCGACAATCAATAAATCGATGTCCGATAGTAAGATTCTCCCATTTCTAGCATCATTTCGAATCACATGGGGCGTAGCCATGATTATCTTCGCATCCTTCCAAATTTCTTCCCGTTTCGCCGGCCTATCGCTGCCAGTCAAAGTAACAATGCTTTCATGTTCTATGTTGATGAAGTCACGAGCCATTCTAGCTTGTTGTGCTACTAATCCAGTAGTCGGAGCGACCAATACGATCTTTCCTTTACCCTCAAGAAAATTTGCCATTGCCATCCATTGAACAGCAGTTTTACCCAATCCTGTGGGCATTACAAGAAGAGTTGAGCCTGATATCACCTGCTTAGCAGCAAGCAATTGATATGCTCTTGCTTCAACACCATCTCGAAGACGAGGGTGCGATAAAACGGGCTTCATGTCACTGAATTGTGGGGCGGGGGGTCAAGAGGATTTGCATCAGACTGGCCAAAACTTTCACCCGATTACCAAAAGCCTTGAAGGCCGTCAAATTAGATAGACGCCTAGGCGGCCTATACATCGTTCGTAACCGAACCACTCATATATGGGAGGTAAGTCGGCAGAATGCTCGAAAGGCGAGTGGCCAGACACCATGGGCAATGCACAGCATCCCATAACTACCGGTCCCAATCGTGGACTGGAAGCCGGTGTCACGGCAACTCCCTAGCCTTGACAGCCTCTGTACGCCCCTTATCGGGGGGCCAATGCGGAGTATTGAAACATAGGAGGCCGAAAATATGGCAAAGAGAAGTCACCCAAGACGTGGTAGTATGGCGTTTAGCCCGCGTAAGCGGTCTGCACGACATTTCGGACACGTTAAGTCGTGGCCAGAAACCGATGCGAGCGAGGTGCGTGTACAGGGATTCGCCGGCTGGAAAGCAGGTATGACCCACGTCATGGCCCGTGATCTTAACCCAAGATCCACAAGTGCAGGGCAGGAAATCAGAGTTCCTGTAACTGTTGTTGAAGTTCCGAAGATGAGAGTCCTCGGTGTCCGTGGATACAAGATGACACCATATGGCAAGCAAGCCGCAGGTGAGTCTTGGGCAAACGCAGAACAAATTTCAGAAGCGTTCCCTCAACTATTCAGAAGATTGCACAGTAATGCAATGAAGGTTCATGATTCCGACAAGCACTTCGAGGCTCTAGGCGATGCTGACCTAGTTGAAGTTAGAATCATTGCAGCAACACAACCACACTCAATCACAGGGACTCCTTCCAAGACTCCTGAAGTCATGGAACTTGGACTAGTTGGTGGCGATTCCGCAGCAAAACTAGAGTGGGCAAAAGAAAACATGGGTCAAGAGATTTCAATCAATGACGTATTCAATGAAGGTGTCTTTGTAGACGCAATCGGTGTAACCAAGGGATACGGATGGCAAGGTGTTATCCGAAGATTTGGTGGAAAACTACAGTCTCACAAGAACTCTAAGAAGCGCCGTCAACATGGTAACATGGGTGACTTCGGAACAGGTTATGTTCGTAAGACCATCAGACAAGGTGGTCAAACTGGATACCATCAGCGCACAGAATACAACAAGAGAATCCTTTCAATCGCATCTGCAGAAGATAAGGCGATTACGCCATCTGGCGGTTTCCTACACTATGGAGAAGTCAACTCAGACTACGTTCTAGTCAAGGGAAGCCTACCAGGTCCAGCAAAGCGTCTGGTAAGATTCCGTGATGCAACTCGTGCTTCCGACAAGGTTGAGCACCCTTACGAGATAACATACGTAAGCACATCCAGCAAGCAGGGGGTCTGAAGATGAAGGTAGCAGTACAAAACATCATCAACAACATCGAGCAAGACGAGCTAGACGCAGGTCGTCTACAGGAAGTCTACGATATCGATGTAGAACTAGGAAAGAAAGTTTCACTTCCTGATTCATTCAATGCTGAAATAAGAACAGATCTAGTCAAGTTAGCAGTAGCAAGTGCTCGTGCTAACAGGCGCCAGGCATACGGTTCCAATCCACACGGTGGAAAGCGCAAGCCAATGAGCGGTATGAAGCACTCCGTCGAATGGTGGGGTAAGGGCCGTGGTGTTTCTAGAATCATGAGAAGAACTGGACAACGCCGTGGTGCACAAAACCCACACACACTTGGTGGACGCAGGGCACACGGTCCAAAGGTCGAGAAAGACTGGTCTCGCAAGTTGAACCGCAATGAGCGCAGACTTGCTCGCAACTCTGCTCTAGCAGCAACTACCAACATCGAAATGGTATCCGGTCGAGGACACCGTTTCGCTGAAGAAATATCTTCACTACCTATAGTACTAGGTGACTACTCCGAAAACGGAGAGAAGATTGACATTGAAGCATTCAACCTAAACGGTGGAACTCGCAAAGTAAACGCAATCTTCGAAGCCTTAGGCCTAGGTGATGACCTACTACGTGCTCGCAACGGTCGCAAGATCAGAGCAGGTAAGGCAACCATGCGTGGAAGAGTCCACAAGACACCTAAGAGTGTTCTATTGGTTGTAGCAAACAAGGATGGCCTAGCAAAGGCTGCAAGAAATCTTCCAGGCGTCGATGTCGTCGCCGCAAAGGACCTATCAGCAGAGCATCTTGCTCCTGGTGGAGACCTTGGTCGTCTAACTGTCTTTACTAAGGCAGCAGTGGAGGCACTGAATTGAGGAGGTGTGATGAATGGTAAATCCGTATGATGTAAT
>MDSV01175211.1_pt1 | contig 18433 bp, 22 predicted proteins | sample 810851 | NCBI WGS metagenome assembly MDSV01 (sample SAMN05326640, study PRJNA326480) | marine metagenome | isolation source: seawater | place: Atlantic Ocean: North East | collected 2012 | reverse complement strand
TGATGAATTAGTTTTGATTGAGGGTGCTGCCAAATGTATTGGCGATCTCAAGCGCTCTGGTTTTGTTACTTGCATAGTTACCAATCAATCGGCCATTTCTCGAGGTTTATGGGATGAATTTCGACTACATGAGATTCATAACCATTTACAAAAAATGCTTTTAGATATTGACGATGATGCGATTCTAGATTTGATAATAACTTGCCCGCACCGACAAATAGACCGGTGTGATTGTAGAAAACCAATGCCTGGAATGTTACAAATTGGAGATGCTATTATCAGAGGTAAAATGGCAATAAGCGAATTATTGAATGTAGATGTGAAGATACCTGAATCAGCAGATAAAGTTAATTGGTGGGGAGATAAGCCAAATTCAAAACATAAACTTGACCTGATAGTAGGTGACAGAAAGAGTGACCTTGGTGCAGGTTGGGCTTTTGGAGTAAGACTGTTTCAGGTTGCTCCAAAAATAGGAATTAAACAAGTTTGTAAAAGGATAACAGATGTTAATGATTTAGGAGATCAATTTCAACCGGTTAGGTGAGTATATGGGTTGGTTAGGATTAGATGATACAGATCATATAGGTGGTGGCTGCACCACACATAAATTGTATCAGTTATTACAGGATCTGCCGATAAAATTCAAATTCGATAATCCTAGATTGGTAAGATTATGGCCGTTTGCTAAAAGAAGAACTCGCGGCAATGCAGCCGTATGTGTAGAAATAATTACTGAAGAAGTTGATGATTTAATTAAATTTCTCGACAATTGGTGGAAAGAAAACTTAAAACAATTAGCTGGAATGTTAACACATTCAGAAAATTATCAAAGAACACAATATGAAACTGACCCGGGCATGGTTTGGTTCAATAAACAACCTAATGAAAAATTTTATTGGGAAACTGTTTCTAAAGAGGTTTTTATTGATGAGATGCCTATTGCCGATTTTTCGTGGGGTGGTCACGGCAAAATAGGAGCTACTGCAGCGGTTGCATGGCCTGCAAAAATAAGTACATTCGAGGCTATAGCATGGAGACATAACAGCAATATTCTAAAGCAAAAATCTAGAAAAGTAGACTTATCCAAATTATTGATTGTAGATGAAGATCACAATATATTCATGTCAAGAGATTTACGCTCAAAGAATATTTTAATTTCGCCACGAGGTAATTGTCCTGTATTATTTGGTCTAAGAGCAAAAACCTTACAATCAGCAAAAAAGAATTGTGAATTTTTGATTGACTCGGATGAAACGGAAGAAATATATGGTCACATGATTTTTCAAACTAATCAAGCAACAGATGACCACCTTGTAGAAGATAAGTTTGGCATAGTCAAAAATATTGACATTTTACCAAGAGGTACTGTCAAGATAGCAACTAAAGATGGTAATATATTGATGGCATTTGCTGAATCAGGAGATATTAAATTACTCGCTCAATGGTTAATAGAAAATGATCAAATTAAATTCAATGGATTGCTTAATCATGACCAAGCAATCCATTTAGAGCGATTAAAAGTAATTAAGGCCGCCAATATTAAACAACGACCTATTTGTCAAAAATGCGATGTTAGGATGAAATCCATGGGTACCAATCAATCAGTAAGATGTCCCAAATGCCGCATCAAATCTGATAAGTTATGGGATGAAATATCTAGAGTGCCACCATTTGGAAATTGGGTTCAGCCTCCACTAGATTCTAGACGACATTTGACAATGCCAATTGAATGGAAGAAATAGAAAAACTTCCTTGGGTTAATTATCAATAGTAAAACCTTGTAGAATTAATATGGTGGATGAAAATCTCGCAAAGAATATTGCTTACTTTATACTAGGCATTTCGTTTGTTGTAATGACTTGGTTTATTCTAAGACAGGCAAATCAAAATCGCAAATCAACATTAGATTTTCATGTTCCAAAAATTGCCGGTAAAGATGTAATCTCAGGCGGAGCAAAAAATCCACAGCAATTTGAAGAACCTGATGATGATGCTCTTGATGAAATGGCAGAATTACTTGGAGATGAAGATTAACTTAACAAGAATAATCCTTGATCTATTACATCCAAAACTATGTTTTTTTCACTAATTAGCAAGTTTCTGTGATGACTATTTTCATGCTTTGATAAAGTCCATATTTCAAAATCATTGCTTGTCATGAGTTTTTCGGATCTTGCAAAAATTTGACCTTCTCTTTTACCACTTGCGTCAATAGTTCCTTTGCTAATCAATAATATCCTAATACTTTCATCTATTGATTTACTTAATCTAATTATTTCCTGAATATCATTGTTAGGTATTTTGCCACTATTCTCACACCAATCGTCCAATACGACAAGAGAAATTGATGGAAGATTATTTGTTGCTGAAATCAATGAATCAATTGCCTTTGATAATGAGGAACCTAAAATCATTGCATGATACCTAGAAGATGAAGTTAAAGGAAGATGAGCAAATAACTGATGAAAACGATCAGGGTTTGGCATTTCCTTGCCAACCCACAATACTCTACCGCCTTCGATAATGGTATTAGCTGCCAAGTGTAATCCAACAGTAGTTCCACCACAACTACCTTCAATAGCTAGATGAATTCGATTAGATGCATCACCCAATTGCCATCGCATAAATCATTATAGTTGGCGATAGTGAATGACTGTTGTGGCTAAATGATGGAAATACTATTGACCTATCACCATTAGGAGCATCTATGGCAGAAGCTAAGAAAGCCAATACAAATAGTGTTGAATTTACTGTAAAGAAGGGTGAGAGAATACCTAGAAAACCCCTCCCTGAATACAATGAAGCTGATAGCCTATCTCATGCTATATCTCGTGATGGGATAATTGGAACTGCTATGAATGATAAAAATCAATATGGTCCAATTTCAATGATGATTCTACTATTGGTTGTTGCTACAGTAACTGGTTTATCCCTGAAACTCCTCGGATGATTCTCCAATCGAAATTATATCTTTATGATTCATTGCTATTCTTATGAAAATAATAGCTAATATTGTTGACACTACAAAAAATACTCCAACATAGTTGGAAATATTATACCACATCATACCAACACCAAATAAGGATAGATAAGCTACTAATTGACATACTGCAGATGCTCTATTCAATCTGTCAGTAATTTCAATACTCAATTTTCCATTGTTTTCAAGCAAATATGTGTAGATTAAGAAATAAATTCCTTGAAAAGGCAATGTTGCAGCAATAATTGCTAATGCAATTTCACGTATAAAAGTAGGATTTCTTTCCTGTTCAATACCTTGGAAAAGCATCACTGCTGTATTAGTACCTAGTAATGCCGCCATAATTGTCCATCTTTTATCTTGTGAGGAAGTGCGGCTCTCAACGTTAACCGAACCATCTGCCATACTAGTGCTTGAAACTAGAGAGGTTATTATTTTCACCTAAACTATTGAGTTTCAAGTAAGATTCTTACAATTTATTGAATTGCCAAAGAAAATTGTATAATTTTCCACATTATATATTAGTAAGGTTCAAGAGATGATTGCATGACCATCACTCATGGCCTTTTGTCCTCTAGACTATCGCTACGGTTGCCAAGAATTCAAACATATTTGGTCAGAACTTGGCAGGCATGAGAGACAACTGGAAGTTGAAAGAGCATTAATTTGGGCTCATATGCAACTTGGTAAAGTATCAAAAGAAGATTATGAGGCTGTTGCTGCAATAGCTAATCCTAATTCAGTTACCAAGGAAAGAGTTTCAGAAATTGAAGCTGAAACTAAGCATGACATTATGGCATTAACTAAAGCAATGGCCGAGTCAGCAGGAGATTCTGGATGGTGCATTCATCTTGGTGCAACATCAAATGATATAGTTGATACAGCTGTTGCTCTTCAATTAAGAGATAGCATTATATTACTAAGAAAGCAATTATGCATGCTGATAGAAGTCTGTGCCGATGTAGCTGAAAGAGAAAGAGACACTGTGATGTTAGGTCGAACTCACGGTCAAGCAGCAGTGCCAATCACTTTTGGACTAAAAGCTGCGGTATGGCTTGATGAATTAAGACGCCAATTGATAAGATTGGATGAAGCAACTCCAAGAATAATTGTTGGAAAATTCCTAGGTGCAGTGGGTACAGGTGCTGCACAGGGAGATAATGCTCGCGAATTGCAGCGCTTAATTATGACTCATCTTGGCCTTGAAGTACCGCTTGCCACAACACAAGTGGTAGGAAGAGATAGATACATAGAATATGTATCATGGTTGGCTAATATTGCAGCTACATGCGAAAAGATTCTTCAAGAAATTAGGAACCTTCAACGTTCAGAAATTCAAGAAGCAGGCGAGGGTTTTGATATCAAGAAGCAGGTTGGCTCGTCAACAATGGCTCATAAAAAGAATCCAATTAAATCAGAAAATGCATCCGGTTTGGCTAGAATTGTTAGATCAATGATTATACCAACATATGAAAATGCATTGCTTTGGCATGAACGAGATTTAGCAAATTCTAGTAGTGAGAGATTTACCCTATCGCATGGTTCTGCTCTGTGTGAAGATGTGATCTCCAAGACAAGACAAGTATTATCCAATATGTGGGTTGATTCTGAAAGATGTCTAGAAAATATCAAGTCGCAACGTGGTTTAGTGATGGCTGAGAAAGTAATGATTGAACTGGTAGAACATGGAATTGCAAGAGATGAAGCTCATGAAATACTCCGTTCAGCATCATTTGAAGCCGTTGAAAAGAAAATTGAATTAATAGATGTATGTAGTAGAACACCTGAAATTGCCGCAGTATTTTCAGCGGATGATTTAGAAGCAATGTTTGATCCAATGAATCACATTGGAGTTTCGGGAGAAATTGTTGATGAATGTGTAGCTTTAGCAAGAAAGGCTATTCAATGATGTAGAGAAATTTTCAATCTCAAAATATCCTCTTGTGCCATGCCACTTTTTACTTCCTTCAATCATTATTTTACCATCCATATGTGGTCCATAAACAACCAATGTTTCATATTCTCCACCTTCTCCATCAACGTTAAAACGATATTTTTTCGATAATTCAATTAACTCATCGAAATTAGTTGAATCGATTAAACGACCAAGCCATTTATCTGTTAAACCATCACAAGAAACACTGGTCATAATTACGCCAAATCCGTTTTCAACCAAACCTGTGATGTGACTTAATCCTGATTGATGCCAAAGTGGTGCGAAACTAATTATTCCTAACCTTTGGCACATCCGTTCAATTCGGCTCTTTTGATAATCAGAACGAATTGCACCGCTAACTAATGCATCTATCTCCAAATCTGCTAGAGCGATTTCAAGATCCTTTACTTCACTTTCTTCGACGCCATCTGTATAGACTGGCAACCAATTGGCATCAGATATTTTCGCTTGATGTTCTACGATATTAGTTCCGGGGATTTGAAACATCATAGAATTTTCACCATTAACTAACATGGTTACTAATGTGGTGACTTCCCAACCTCGACACATTGCCCACCACCATGCAGCCGCTGAATCTTTACCACCAGATGAAAGCACTGCTACTCGCATAAATGATCCCAATTACTATCAACACATCAAAGTGATTATTTTCGTAGATGTTAAATGGGTTGCAGATTATAGCCTGTTAGAACGACACTGCCAAGTGCATAGTTACCCTCATGCTCTTAAAGTGTCGGCTAGAGGAATACATAGGTGAGAAGATGCAACCAAGCGGAAGAGGATATGACCATGGGATTACTACATTCAGCCCTGATGGCAGATTGTTTCAAGTAGAATACGCTCGTGAATCGGTAAAAAGAGGGACTACTACTGCTGGATTAAAGTTCAAAGAAGGTGTTGTTCTTGTTTGTGATAAAAGGATAATTAGTAGACTTATAATTCCTGATTCCATTGAAAAAATGTTCAAGATAGACAAACATGTTGGTGTTGCAACTTCAGGTTTGATGGCTGATGCAAGACAACTTGTAGCACGTTCAAGAGTTGAAGCACAAATTAATCGCATTACTTACGGTGCAACAGTACCTGTTGATGTATTGGTAAAGAAAATTTGTGATTTTAAGCAATCATTTACTCAGTATGGCGGTTCTAGACCATTTGGAACAGCACTATTAATCGGTGGAGTGGATGATAATGGAATTCATCTTTATGAAACTGACCCTAGTGGCGCATACCAATCATATCATGCAGGAGCAATAGGAAGTGGCAGAAATACTGTAATCGAATATTTTGAGAAAAATTGGAAGAATAATTTAACATTAAATGCTGCTATGAAACTTGGATTAGAAGCTCTTAGAAATGCTAATGACGCAGAGTTAAATCGTGATGCAGTAGAAGTTGCGGTCATTGATTCATCTGGATATCGATTTTTGGATAGAGAAGACGTCAATAAACAAATAGACAGATTAAAACCATTAGAAGAGTAACCGTCAAAATGATATCCTTTGACTAAAGTAGAGGGATTGGTAGATAACATGGTTAGCCTTGACAAATCGGTCATAGCAAGAATGGAAAAGGGTGGCAAGCGATATGAAATATTGGTAAACCCAGAGTTAGTAGATGATTTCAAAATCGATCCTAATTCAATTGCAGTAGATGATTTCCTCGCCATGGATGAAGTTTTTCATGATGCAAAAGGGGGAGAAAGACCTACTGAAGAAGCTATCGAAAACACATTTGGTACACAAGATATTATTGAAATCTCCAAAATCATCTTGGAAAAGGGTAGCATTCAATTGACAACCAATCAACGCAAGGAAATGGTAGAGGTTATGCGTCAGAAAATTATTCATCATATTCACAGCCAAGCTGTAGATCCTAAAACCAAAAGCCCACATCCAATCACACGGATTGAACTTGCATTGGAGGAATCGAGATATTCAGTTGATCCCTTCAAAAAATTAGACCTCCAAATCCAGGAAGCAATTGATAAACTTCGCAGCCTGATTCCTCTATCATTTGAAACCATTAGATTAGCATTCAAAATCCCAGGCTCAGGATATGGTGGCGGGATGCGGATTTTGCGCCAGTACACCGTCAAAGAAGGCTGGCTTGAGGATGGATCGTGGGCATGTGTTGTTGACATTCCTGCTGGAATGAAAGGTGAAATAATCGGACAAATAATGAAGGTTTCATCGCAATCCGAAGTAAAAGAAATGTAAAACTATTCTACTTTCTTCAAGGGTTGTATTTATCATGGGTTGGCCAGTCGCCGGTTTGGAGAGAAAGAAATGTCCCAAGGTCAAAGCGACGCCGAGCAGCGTCTTGTGACCCCGGGAATGACCATTGGGTCATTGGCCGGGATGCGTGTCGGAAGTGGCGCAATCGCCCAAAACGACGAAATTATTGCAACCAAACTAGGTTGGGTTAGAGATAACAATGGAACTATCTCTGTAGACCCAATCAATAGCCCATATATACCACGATCTGGTGATCTAATCATCGGTAATGTAGCTGAAGTTAGAAATAATCTTTGGTTCATGGATATTAATGGATCTTTTCAAGGATTACTACCTATGTCTTTAGCACCATGGAAGGTTGAATTTGGGCATGCAAGGCAACATATGGATGTCGGAGATAGTTCTCTAGCTAGAGTTCAGGAGGTTGATGAGTGCCACAATGTTGTTCTAACGATGAAGGGAGTTGGTCTGCGTAGACTTTCTCAAGGTGCGGTAATAAATGTGCCAGTAAATCATCTCGATAGAATTAAAGGCGAAGGAAATGCCAATTTAGAAAGGATGAAGCAATCCAGTGATTGTAGAATAATTGTTGGTGAAAATGGCAGAGTTTGGGTTGATGGCGACGAAAATGGCATAGATTGGGTTCGAAAAGCTCTCGACATTGCTAAACAACATGGACATAAATCAACATTTGATTCAGAAATGAAAAAACATGAAAAAAAATTCAACAAAAAAGGTGATGCATGATGGGCGGATATGGAGATGTACAATTACTAAGAGATGATGGGCTAAGATTAGATGGCAGAAAATTAGATGAAATGCGACCTGTTTCAATTCAAGCAGGGATTTTGCCTGCAGCAGATGGTTCGGCCATGGTAACTCATGGACTCAATGTTGCTGTTGCTGCTGTTTATGGGCCTATGGAAGCACACCCAAGAAAAATTCAACGTCAAGACCGCGCTGTCATTGATGTTAGATATAACATGGCGCCATTTTCTACCAGTGATAGAATTAGACCAGGATACAATAGAAGATCCAGAGAAATTTCTAAAGTTACTGCTGAATCACTTGAATCTGTAGTTTTAGTAGAACGTTATCCAAGATCCAAAATTAGAGTTGAAATCGAAATTCTTGCTGCTGAGGCCGGAACTCGATGTGCAGGAATTACCGCTGCTTCTGTGGCCCTTGCTGATGCAGGGATACCAATGCGCGATATGATTGTTGGAGTTGCATCTGGTAAAATAGAAGATACAGTGGTTTTGGATTTAGACAAAGCAGAAGATAACTATGGGCAAGCTGACTTACCAGTCGGTATTCTGCCAAATACCGGTGAAATTGCATTTTTACAAATGGATGGTGACCTTTCTCCAGAGGAATTTGATTTAGCAATGGAATATAATTTCAAGGCTGCTAATGAAATTCATGAAATTATGGTTGATGCTTTGAAAGCAAGATATCAAGGAGGGGATAAATAATGGCTCAATTAGTACCTAATCTCCTAAGACAAGAAATGTTTAGACTTGCTGAACAGGATTCTCGAATCGACGGTAGAAGTAGATTTGAAGGTAGGGAAATTACTTTGGAAACTGATTGCTTGTATAATGCAGAAGGATCTGCAAAAGTGACCATGGGTAAAACCGTAGTTTATGCTGGAGTTAAGTTCGAAATTAGAACTCCATGGCCAGACCGGCCAGCAGAAGGGTCCCTTATGTGTGGTGCTGAATTAAGACCAGTCGCACATAGAAAATATGAACCTGGGCCACCATCTCCTGAATCAATTGAACTTGGTAGAGTAGTTGATAGAGGAATTCGTGAATCCGGATGCATTGACATGAATAGTTTGTGTATTATCCCTGGAGAAAAAGTATGGGGAGTAATGATTGATATTCATGTATTATCAGACGGAGGAAATATTTTCGATGCTTGCGGATTAGCTGCAATAGCTGCATTGAGAACTGCAATTGTACCTGCTGAAAGATTTGATGTTGGCGAGGATTACACTCTTTCCGTAAATGGAACACCAATTATGGCATCTTTTACCCGAGTAGGTGGACGCTATATTTACGACCCATGCGAAGAGGAAGAATTAGGCGGCGATGAGCGAATTCATATCACAATTGGTGATGAAGGGCACTTGCATTCACTACAAAAGGGGTTAAGAGGGGTATTCACACCCGCAGAATTCACCGAGATATTCGAGGTAGCGCAAAACAAGTGTGCAGAACTAAGAAAAATCGTAGCAGAAAAGGAGGGGAACTGATTGGCTAAGAGAACCCAAAAAGCAGGCGCAACAGCAAGATTTGGTGCAAGATATGGTGTATCGGTAAGAAGAAATTCTGCCTCAGCAATGGCTAAGAAAAGCAAGAAATATACTTGCCCGGTTTGTCAATATCAAAAAGTTTCAAGAAAATCTGTAGGGATTTGGCATTGTAGCAAATGTGATTACACATTTGCCGGTGGTGCCTGGGAACCATTTACCAGAGCATCTGATGCAAATAGCAGAATCTTGCGAAGATCAGTAGAAGGTGCGACTACTGCTGACATGGCATTTATCGCTCAGCAGGCTGCAATCGATTATGAAAGAAGCCTTGAAGATAAAGAATCTGAAGAAGAGTGAAAACTGGAGGACCTATATGTCCACCGAATGGAAAATAGTTTTGGAGATTCAATCCAATACATATGAAAATACTAAATCTCTATCTTCATCATTAATTACCGATTGTGAGGTCACTAATAATCAAGATTCTTTTTCATTTGAAATTATTGAAAATAAGGCTAAAGATCTAAGAGCAATGTGGAATACTCGAATAAGAGGTTTAATCGCCGTTGATAGTTTAATGACTACAATTGATGAATTTGATTTAAGCGAGGATTAATTTACTGCAAATGTTAGACAATAATTGGTGAGAATATGAATGACATGGAACAATTTCAAGCAGTGGTATCCGAGATTCAATCTACTAGGCAGCAAATGGCTAGTCTAAATGCTCAGATAATGGAATTGAAAGCAACCTCAGATGCTGTTAGCAATCAACCTAAAGACCTTGCACTTCATCAACAACTTGGCGGTGTATTGATAGAAGTAGCTGACCGTAAGTCATTGATTGAAGTACTAGACAAAGATGTGGCTACTTTAAGTGAACACCTTGAGCGCTTACAATCACGTGAGACCGACTTGGTAAATTCATATGGAGAACTGAAAAAAGTTCTAGAGGGATCTAATTGAAGAAAGAAAATAATGTTGCAAGTAAACAAATGTTTGATTTACACAACTGGATTGAAAACGCCTGTTCAAATGGTGCAGTGCCTGTATTGACCGGAATGAATGGAGACATGGATACGATTGGTTCAGCAATATCATTAGCATCCTCAAACGCTAACATGATGGCTTGTGGAATTCATGTAAATAAAATGGCAAAAAAAGTTGTTGATGAAGTTTCAGCGCCCTTTCGCAAACTAAGTAATGGTTTTGCGGATTTGCCTTCAAATTTAGGTGGAATAATTATTGTAGATGCAGCATCACCTAGCCAAATAGGTATAGATATTCCTGATTATATTCCAAAATGTATAGTTGATCATCACGCTACCGATGATTGGCAACTAAATGAAAATGATTTATCAATAAAATTAAATGTTTCAGCAACCACTGAAATAATTACTAATTATCTCAATGAGTATTATCCTAACTCATTAACAGACCCTGTACGCAAACTACTACTTGCTGGATTAATCACTGATAGTGGAAGATTCAAACATTCAACTTCAAATGCATTTAATACAGCATTGATACTGCTTAAAAATTCAGATATCGATTATGCTCAATTTGTCGAATGGCTAGAATCTACTAAAATTTCATCCAGTGAAAGGGGCAGTTTGCTGCGCGGCTTACAACGCGCAAAATCTACTGAATCAGGCACATGGAGTATAATCCATTCATCTTGTGGTACTTTAGAAGGCAAACTAGCAAGTATATTACTTGGACTTGGCAATGATATTGCATTAGTTAGCCGAAATAGAGATGGTGAGACAAGATTAACTGCAAGGGCAACTAAAGATGCGACATTACGAGGAATTAGTCTGGGCAATATCATGCAATCCATTGCCGATAAATTAGGTGGAGAAGGTGGAGGTCATGATGGAGCTGCGGGATGGTCGGGGATGGTTGACCAAATTACAGCTGAAAGCTCATTCATTGCACATGTTGCCACAATAAACAGTAGAGAGGTTTGAATATGACAAAAATAGACATCCCAAAAACTCCTGGTGATTTTGTGTCACTATGGCGAGAGCAAGGTCCAGTTGAGGATTCGAAACTTGAATTGTGGAAAGAAGAAATGGCTATTGATTCATGGCTAATGATTGCTGAAGCTGCATTATTTCTTGATGCTGCTGAATTATTTGAACAAATTAATCCTAAACTCAGCCCTGCTGAAAAGGCCACTATTGGGTTAGTTCGAAGAAGGATGCTTGGTGACACTAAGCTCGAACAAGCTATCGAAAAAGCCATTGAAATTGCCAAGAATCCAAATACTAGAGATTTGAAATTAGAGGGCAGACTACGAATGGAACGAGGATTATCAAGATATGAGAATGGTGATATCGAAGGGGCAAAAGATGACTTAGAATGGGCTGAATTAAGATTAAAATCTGTCGCTAAGGCAAGTAGAGACCATGATTTATCATTACTTAATAGAGCTGCTTTACTAATGGCTTGTAATGCTCCATTAATGGCTTTGAATGTATATTCTGAAATCACCCGTGATGGCGAACATGCAAATGAAACAATCGCAATTTCAAGAATTGGCGCATCTCGAATTAGAGCATCATTAGGTCATAAGTTTGATGCTGCAAGACATGCTTGGAACGCTCATTCTCATGCAATTAAGGCTTATCAAACAAATATGGCAATTGAAGCAGGAACTTTATTCATCGAACTATCACTTGGTAACATTTCACCAGATGCTGAACGTATGCAGATACAAGTTGATGAGGCTAGACCAAGAAAAGTGGAAGATTCGGAACCCACTTTATTAGTAAATCCAAAAGATATTGATGGTGTATTTGATTGGTGTCACGCAAATCTTCCAAATTCAAATTCGGGAGAACATCGACCTGACCTAAGAGCGATGGTGAGCATAGCTAAAAATATCGACAAATTAGAATTTTTCAATAAACTATTTTTAGAACCTGATGAAGTAGAGGATGCCACTCTAGCTGCTATGATCCAAGTATGTTTAGATGATGAAGAACATCATCGAATCTGGGGTGAACGGTTATCAATATTAACTTTGATATAATTGTGAGCACCAGTAATCTAAATCAACAAATTCTTGTTCAGTCCAAGTGATGACTGGTGGTATTTTTGACCACCATTTAATTTCATCAACATTCTTGTCATCTACATACCATGGTTCATCATCAAAATCAATATCACAAATCATATGAGCAACCCATCCATGTGGATAATATCCTTTGTTCCATCCAACTATTTTTCCTTTTAGACCAGTCTCTTCAAAAATTTCACGATATAATGCTTGATCAGGAGATTCTCCTTCCTTTAAGTGACCGCCAGGAATCTCCCATCCTCGAACTGGATGTTTGACAAATACTACTCCACCGCCATTCTCTAATTTTTGGTAATTATATCTAGAAGATGTGATCCATGCGAGAACGAATTTTGGTGCCATTTACTCCAACCCTGCTTTAGCTTGTTCAAGATAATTTAATGCCCAATCATTGCCAATTGCTAAAAGTCTTCTAGCTACAAAAAAGGCCTCTGAATAATTTCCTTGATTAATCAGAGCAATCAAATCCTGTTCCTCTTCATTGATAGAATCATTAGTTAATTCATTCGCATGAGATGAAATATTAGTTGTGTGAGATACACGACTTGCTAGATCTACCATTTGATCTAAGAATTCTTCTCTTTTAGTAACCGAAGGTCTGGTCCATGTCTGCACTTCATCAATACCATCCATCTTTGATTTTAAGCGTTTCATATAATCATTTCTTGGAGTAAAATGCGGTCTTAAAGTTTGCACATGATCATAACAAATCCAAGCAAAATCATGATTAGAAAGTCGTTCATACAAACGACCTAATTCCATCCACAACTCATGATTTTGAGGTCGATGGGCAAGAAGAATTCTAGCTAATTTGATAAATAAATCTGTATATCCTGCGTCCCTGATGCGCTCAATTCTTCTGCCAAATACAATATTAGCCCGTTGATCACTAAAATCAAGTCTTGTACAACGTTCAACAAATAAGTCTAACTTAACTGTACTACCATCACTTGAATTAATCATTTCCCACCAAGCATTTGGATTTAACGGGTCCCTAACAAAAGTGGCTTCTAATAATTCCAAACCGAATTTCATAAAATCTACATTATCTAGTTGCAATAAATGTTCAGGGTCACGTCCTAAAATAGAAAAAACATCCTCAAGAACGGCTCTCAAGCCATTTTGATCGCCGAGAATTACTTTAATATCTGCTAAGCATCTCCAATTATTTTCATCAGTAAAATCATAGAGAATGGCTTGTCTTGCACTTTGTTCAGCCCATGACATATTTTCATGAAACCTTGCTTCGTCCTTAGTTGCCAGACGCGAAAATTTTTCAGCTTGAGAACGATATCTATTACCTAAATTACGCCGAGGATGCTGTAACAGATTATTACTGTCATCTTGCAAAATAAACCCTCACTGAACTGACATAAATCCAGATTTATCAACATCAAATGCAATGGTTGCATCAAATCCAACCTTAGATGTAGTACCGTCAGGATTTCTTGAAGGATCTAACGAGCTACCTTTTTGATTTGAAAGAATTACTGTGTCACGATCAGGTTGCCAACGCGTCACCATAGCCCATTCTACTCTAACTGGATTGGTTATGTCTATATCTTCATCGACTATAGTTACCATCTTCATACTTCGATGTCCAGCAAGTGCTGCTTCAATTGCTTTGATTCCATCATCAGCATGCTTCTTACGAATCTTTACAACCGCAGCCAACCAACCACAACCGCCTTCAGTCATGTGAACATCAACGCATTCACATACTTTTGAAACTGCATCTTTGATAGTTGGAGAACGTGGCAATCCCATCAGAGTCTTGTGTTCTGCTTCACCAGGAATTAGAGCATGGAATATTGGGTTATTACGATGAACGATTCCATCTATTTCGATAACTGGCTCTTGTCTTACATCATCTACTGTACCAGTTATATCCACATAAGGACCTTCATCATCATTATCCAAAGTAATTTTACCCCAAAAGACATATTCGGATTCTGCTGGAACTTGCACTCCATTGGGCATAATAGTAACTTTTAATGGTGAGTCATACAACTTTTCATGTAAGGCTGCAGCAATTGTTAATTCGTCAATATTTTCATCAAATGACATTGCTGCAGCAAGTAATACAACTGGGTCTGGTGCATTTACTACCGCAATATCTACGCATTCACCATTACTTCTTGCAGTACTCATCATTGTACGTAGATGCCTTGGCACAAGACGTACTACTGTATGATTTGAATCACGAATAAATTGGCGATGAAATGACATATTTCTCACACCATTATATTGAGCTATTATTACACTTGCTGACGAATATCGACCACGGTCTTGAGGCCAATGATGAGGTATTGGTAATTTGAGTAAATCCACTTTATCCTGCCTATTTTCAAAACAACTGGCATCCGATTGTTCAACAATAACTGGTGTGCTCGGGTTATCCATTGCCCAAGCAAGCGTGTCTATGTACTGTTCAGGAGAGATTCCGATAGCAGCACACAACCGTTCTCTAGTCAACAGATTTACTGCTGCTCTTTGTCGTGGAGTTTCGACAATATTATCAAAAACTAATAGTGGATGATTGTTATTTCTTGAGTATTCCCACATCCCATGTATGAGGCTAATTGGTTGGGAGATTATTTCAGCCGCTGCAAGATGGTCTCTAAAGGCCATATTTGAGCCAAAACTATCAATGGCTTAACCTTTCATATTGATTCTTGAAGATAATGGTGAAATAACAAATGATTTATGATAATCAGTCTATCGAAATTTGCTGCTTAAAGGGTCGTTGTTAAATAGGGGCTTCAAGTCGGCGAAGTGCTTCAATGAGGTGTATATCATGGGTAGAGGATTATTCGCCGGTGCAAAGATGGCTAAAGACAGACAAAAATTCCGTTGGTCTGATCGAAGATACAAGAAGCGTATGCTAAAGTCTAGAGCTAAACATGACCCACTTGCTGGATCAACTCAAGCCAAAGGAATAGTTATTGAAAAAGTTGGTATTGAGGCCAAACAACCTAATTCTGGAATCAGAAAAGCAGTTAAAATTTCACTTATTAAAAACGGCAATAAATTAACTGCTTTTGCCCCTGGAGATGGTGCTATCAACTTTATTGACGAACACGATGAAGTCATGGTTGAAGGTATTGGTGGACGTATGGGTCGTTCATATGGAGATATCCCCGGTGTCCGTTACAAAGTAATTCAAGTCAACGGCGTTTCATTAGATGAAATGGTTCGTGGCCGAAAAGAGAAACCAGTTCGATGAGGTGAAAAAATGTCAGAAACAGAAGTTGTAGAAGTTGAAGAAGAGAATTCACCAGCTCCAGAGGAAGTTAAGCCAATTGCTGGAATAGGTACACTTGTTTTTGGCAAATGGGATGCTTCTGAAGTAACCTGTAAAGATCCTGGTTTGGCACCTTACATCAATCTAACAACTGTCGGTGTGCCACACACAGGTGGGCGCCATGCAAATGCTTGGTTTGGTAAAGCAAAGTTATCAGTTGTTGAAAGATATATCAACAAACTGATGAGAACTGGACCTTATACTGGTAAAAAGCAAGGTGCTATGAAAGCTTTTGAATCTGCTCTAGATAGCATTGCGGAAAAATCGGGAGAAAATCCATTACAGACATTTGTTGATGCTATTTGCAACGGAGCTCCAATGGAAGAGATTACAAGAATCAAATTTGGTGCTGTATCTCAACCTAAAGCAGTAGATTCTTCACCTTCCAGAAGATTAGATGTCGCACTTCGCAATCTAGCAAAAGGCGCACAGCAAGGAACTCATAAATCTAAGAGAACACTAACAAGTTGTATCATCAACGAACTTTCCAAAGCCTCTGCAGGAGATGTGACCTCATTTGCAGTTTCTAAGAAAGAAGAACTTGAGAGAATCGCCTCTTCTGCTCGTTGATTAATATCCAAAAATCAATTATTCTTATCTTTGAGTAGATCTATTGTTAATTTGACTTGTGTCAAGTTATTATTTCTACTATGTTTCAAGCTTGAACTGTATGATTGGAAATTAATGGTTAATCATAAAAAATAATTTGATGATAATATTACTTTTTCAACAGCATTTTAGATGGTACAAAAATCATTAATTCTGTACTTAGTAATTACATTGTTAATTGAATTACCACCGTGCTAGATGCGAGTTGCTTAAGAACCCCTTTTTAGTGGCTAACATCATCGAGAACTGGTGTTAACATGGGCCGAAAAGAAGACAATATAAAGAAAGCAACTGAAGTGATGCACGTACTGCCACAAATTCGCAACCTATGTATTGCTGCACACATTGACCATGGAAAGACTACATTATCTGATAATCTGATAGCTGGTGCTGGAATGATGTCAAGTGATTTGGCTGGGGCTGCTCGTGTTCTTGACTTCGATGAACAAGAATCCGCTCGTGGAATTACCATTAACGCTGCATCAGCATCAATGGTGCACGAAGTTGAAGGTACTGACTATCTAATTAATCTAATAGACACACCTGGTCACGTTGATTTTGGTGGGGACGTAACTAGAGCAATGAGGGCTGTAGATGGTTGTTTCATTCTAGCGTGTGCAGTTGAAGGGCCAATGCCACAAACTGAGACTGTTGTTAGACAGGCATTGAAAGAGAAGGTCAAGCCAGTTCTTTTTATCAATAAAGTTGACAGACTTATCAACGAATTACAAGTGACTCCAGAAGATATGATGGAGAGATTTAAAGGTACTATCTCTAAGGTTAACAAATTGATTAAACAATTCGCTCCGGCTGAATTCAAAAAGAGTTGGCAAGTTGATGTTGGAGCAGGTACTGTCGCATTTGGTTCAGCATACCACAATTGGGGGATTACTGTTCCTTACATGCAAAAATCAGGAATTTCTTTCAAAGACATTTTCCAGTACTGCCATGAAGAAAATCAAAAAGAATTAGCGCAAAAAGCTCCAGTTCATGAAGTACTTTTGGACATGTCAGTATCTAAACTACCAAGTCCGGTTGAAGCACAACCATATCGAATACCAAATATTTGGACTGGAGATTTAGATTCACAAATAGGAAAGTCGATGATCGGATGTGATCCAGAGGCAGAATTAGCAATGATGATCACAAAGATTTGGATGGACCCACATGCTGGTGAAGTCGCAGTAGGTAGAATATACTCCGGTGCTGTTAGTCAAGGTGAGTCTGTCTTTGCAATCGGTGCTGCAAAACCTGAACGTGTCCAGCAAGTTAGTATGATGGTTGGAGGAGATAGAATAACAGTTCCAAAGGTTGTTGCGGGAAATATTGCTGCATTAACCGGAATTCGTTCCGCTGCCGCTGGTGTAACTCTTTCAAAAGACAAAGATTTCACTCCTTTTGAGGCAATTAGACACTATTCAGAACCTGTTGTTACCGTTGCTGTTGAACCAAAGAGTATGAAAGATTTGCCAAAATTCATTGATGCTCTAAGATCACTAGCAAAATCTGATGCCTCGCTTCAGGTAACTACAAATCAAGAAACCGGCGAAGCATTGCTTGCTGGAATGGGTGAATTACATCTTGAGATTACTGTATATAGAATTGAAGAGGAACAAAATATCAAGGTCAAGGTTAGCCCTCCAATTGTTGTTTATCGTGAAGGTGTTGAAGGAAATAATCACGGAAGACCATTTGAAGGTAAGTCACCTAACCGACACAATAGATTCTATTTCGAAGTTGAACCATTGTCAACAGAAGTTGTTGAGGCCCTAAAATCAGGTGAATTAGGAGATGGACCTGTTAGGTCTAAAGATGCTAAAGAAGTTGGAAATAAATTCGGCGAGCATGGAATGGATAAGGATCTAATGCGAAAGATATACGCTATTAAAGGCACAAACGTGTTGGTAAATGATACTAAAGGTATTCAAAATCTACACGAAACTCGTGAATTGATTATTGAAGCATTCAATGAAGTGTGCAAGAAAGGTCCTATCGCTGATG
>MDSV01086518.1_pt1 | contig 18433 bp, 20 predicted proteins | sample 810851 | NCBI WGS metagenome assembly MDSV01 (sample SAMN05326640, study PRJNA326480) | marine metagenome | isolation source: seawater | place: Atlantic Ocean: North East | collected 2012 | reverse complement strand
TTAACCTTAAAGAAGTTTACTTTTTTTAATTAACTTGATTACAGCTTGTTTATTTAAATATTTTATGGAATTAGAAACATATTCAAAATGTTTATTAACTTTTTTTCCTATTTTTTTAAATCCAGTTTTATAATTAGGATAAATTCTAAAAGAGTCATTGGTTTCATATACTTGATTAGACTCATCTTTTGAATATAAAACCTCATTAATTTTTTCACCAGGTCTAACTCCTACGATTTTAATTTTGATTTTTGAATTTATAGCTTTAATTAAATCCTTTATGAAAATTGAATTCATTTTAGGAATTACAATCTCTGCACCAGATGTATTTTTTAAGTTATTCAAAACAAATTGAACTGAGTCTGAAAGTGTTATAAAAAATCTAGTCATATCATGATGTGTTAATGGTAAGAATTTTGCTTTGTTTTTTACCAATTCTTTAAAAAAGGGGATTACTGATCCTCTTGATGCCAATACATTTCCGTATCTAACAACGCTAAACTTAGTACCTTCTTTTCCGGATAACTGGTTAGCGTTTATAAAAAGTTTTTCAGCACAAAGTTTCGTCGCTCCGTATAAATTTATCGGATTACAAGCTTTGTCAGTAGATAAAGCTATAACTTTTTTGACATTAGTCTTTAAACACGCAGAGATAATCGATTGCGCTCCATTCACGTTTGTTTTTATGCATTCGAAAGGATTGTACTCAGCAGCTGGTACATGTTTTTGAGCAGCGGCATGAATTACAAAATCAACACCCTTAAATGCGTGTAATAATCTTTCTTCATCTCTAATGTCACCTAAAAAAAATCTTAAATTTTTATCTTTAAATTTTTTTTGCATTTCATATTGTTTATTTTCATCTCTGGAAAAAATTATAATTTTCTTTAATTTGCAATTGCTAATCAAAAACTTCACGGCCTCATGTCCAAAAGATCCCGTTCCGCCAGTAATTAAAATTGTTTTATTTTTAAGAAAGTTCATTTTTTAATTAAGTTGAGATATATTAATTTCTTTCAAAGTATTATTTTTAATACTATAAACTTTATCACAAAACTTTAAAGTATTTATTCTATGTGAAACAATTACAATTGTTTTTTTTATTTTATTAATTGTATCAAGCACTTTAGACTCTGTGAAAGTATCAAGACCACTAGTTGCTTCATCTAAGATTAAAATCTTTGGATTTTTTAGTAAAGCCCTGGCTATTCCTATTCTTTGTTTTTCGCCACCAGAAATGTTTTGACCATCTTCTTTAATAATTTGGTTGAGCCCTTTTGGTAGTTTTTTTAAAAAGTAATCAAGCTCAACAGCCTTCAAAATATTTATAATTTTTTTATTATCAAAAAATTTTGGATTAGAACCAAAAAGTATATTTTCTTTTAATGATTGATTTAAAATCACTATATTTTGTGGGATATATCCAATGTTTTTTTGCCATCCCTCTAAATTTAAATGAATTTTTTTACCATCTGAGGCTACAAAACCATTTTTAAGCTTTTGAAAACCACAAATAATATCAATTAAAGTGCTTTTACCAGAACCGCTTGGGCCAATAATCCCTACTTTTTTATTTTTATATATATCAAGATTTATATCTTTTAATAAAATTTCTTTTTTATTTTCAAAATGAAATTTTTTAAATGTAATATTAATTTTTTTTTCAAACTTAAATATTGGCGGTTTACTATTTTTTTCAATTACTGGATGATTGTGCTCTATATAAAGTTTGTTGAAACTTGGATAAGTAAATCTAATATTTTGTAAATTGGTTAAAGTTCTGTTTATAATAGGGATTAATCTTAACGACGCTAAAGTGTATACTGATAAAATTTGAATCATTTGCTCATTTGCTAACTGGGTGTTTAAAAAGAAAATTAACAATAAAATGCTGATAAATAAAATATACTCATAAGTATGCCTAGGTAATAAATTTAAGAAATTCATTTTAAAGATTATTTTTGATAATGATGAGTTATGGCTTTCAAATTTGCTTAGAAAATAATTTTCACTAGAAAGAATTTTAATAAATTTAATTGCTGAAAAGCTTTCATTTACAAATTGGATTCTTTTTTTTCTATTTTTTAAAGCAGTTTTAGACCAGCCAGCAATCTTTTCTTTGATAATGAAAAAATAAGCTAAACTAGCTAAAGAAAAAAAAGTAATCGCTGAAATTGAAATAATGGGATTATAAACAATTAAAAAAGAAACAAAAACAACAAATAAAATTGTGTCCAGAATTATCTTGATTAAGCTATAATAAAAAACATTACTCTGAGTAATTTCTTCAGTAAAATTTCTTAAATATTCTGCACTATTTTTTTTTAATAAATTTGTAGTATCTCTGTTTAAAAAATTTTTGAACATTTTAAAGGATATTCTTTCTCTAAAAGTTGCCATAAATTTTGACTCTGAAAAAGCTACTAAAATCATTATTAAAAATTTAAAAGTAAAAATTATAAGAAATAAAATTAATAATGAATTGATTGATTTAATGTTAGTTTCTAGATAATTCCCTAAAGGAAAATCTAGACTGTTTTTTACATCTAGGAACGAATTAATCATTAAAATTACCATCCCTAGCCCAAAAAGTTCTGCTATTGATGCTATAAACATCAATAAAATCAAGAAAATTCCACTTCTTCTTTGGTCTTTATCAATAAAGGATAGTATTCTGTTAATTTTAGAAGATTTCATTAAACTATTTTAAGAAGAAATTATAAAAATTTATGCTATTTTTTTTTATTAAATAAAAATTCTGCAAACTTAAAATCATTATTAGTATTTATATCTAGTCCCTCTTCATTATTAAGTTTGTAAAAGTAAGGTTTATCGCCTATTAAGGATTTTTTCTTTTTCATCAATTTAGTTGAAAGAATATTTATAGCGAAATTTAGTTTAATTACGTCGGGTAAATTTTGAGAATTAGGAGCTTTTTTAAAATCAAAATTAATAGCCTTTTTATTCATAATTAAAAATTCTTTAATTTCAGATACACTATTGAAACTATCATAGTGTGATCTTTTTTTTAAAAAAGTTTTTATCATATTTTCATAAGTGTTTGATTTGACAAGAGGATTAGTGCAATGAGTAAAAAGAATATAATCAGTTTTAGTATTTTCAGCAATATGGCCCCAAAACTCATTGTTAGGGCATTTTGAACTTGCATAATAAGGCTCTCTAACATGAAAATCTATTCCATACTTTTTTGCAATATTCATAGCTTCTTTTGAGTCTGTGTTTATTATAATTTTTTTAATGCTTTTAACCTTTAGTAAAGTCTCTATTTTATAAATTAAAAGATTTTTTTTACTAAATCTTTTTAAATTTTTATTTTTAACTCTTTGAGAATCCTTTCTCACGGTTACTACCGTCGATATGTCATCTAAGATCATAGCGTGTAAATTGATTTTTTTTGAATATTATAAACTGTTGGAGTTACAGCTGTTAACCGCGTTGCTCCTTTTGTAACTAAATAATTTTGAAAAATTTCATTAATAATTTTTATTCGCCTGTCATTTTTTTGGTAACCATCAAATCCCGCTAAATATATTTTTTTCGATTTACCACTTGCGGCAATAGATAACGCGTACGCCAGTGTATACAATTTAGGTATATTAGCACATGAGTCGTAAAATTTAAATGAACCCTCTTTTAAACCTACACCAAAATTAAATATCTTTATTTTTTTCAATTTTTTTTTAACTTGTTCTGAAAGAAGAGATATAGGTGCAGCAAGGGGCGATTTTATATTTCTATATTGATTAGCTTCTGCCATTACCTTGAGTGGATTACAAGCTACATACAAATCAATTAATTTTTTATTAATCTTTACTTGTGTATTCAAAGCTATAACGTAAGGTTTATTTTTTATAATGAATTTTTCTATTTCTCTTTTATATTCATTTAATTTTGGTCCTGATGAAATTAAAAAAACTTCTTTATTTTTTAATTTAGATTTAGGAGTCCAACTTCCTTTATAAAGCTTTATAGGTTTTTGAAATTCTGATTTCACTAAGTTTACGTCATATTTGTTTCCATCTTTTGTTTTTAATTGTTTAATGGCCTCTAAAATTTCATCTTCTTCCATTTTTATAGTCAACATTTCTTGAATGTATGTTGGGTGTATTCCATGTATGCCGGCTAAATAGTAAAAAGGATTAGGGCCCCATTTATATCTTATTTTTAAAGGTTCAAAATATTTTTTAATTATTCTAGTAATTGGAAGAATATTGTATTTTCTTTTTGAATAATTGCTCATTTCTATTAAAATATACTCTGTCTCGGAATTTCCTGGTCCTCTGCCCATACCTGTTACTGTTGAGTCAATCCATGTTGCACCTTGCTTAATAGCTTCAATGCTATTAGAGACTGCTTTTCCTAAATTATTATGAGTATGTATTCCTATCTCACCTGACCATTCAGATCTTATAGACTTTATACATCTCGATACGTCCTCGCTATTCATAGCTCCTAAGCTATCTGCAAAATATAAAACACTTGGATTTACAACCTTTATTTTTTTTACAGCATCAATTATTTCTTCATGTTTCTGCTCTGTTATTTGCATTAAATTAATAATAACTTTGATTTTTTTTCTTTTAAGAATTTTACAAATTTTCACAGCATGGGAAATCTCACTAAAATGAGTTGCAAGTCTAACAAATTTAATTTTGGATTTTCCTTGATTTTTAAACAACTCTTTTAAAGTTTTGTCGTAATTTTTGCTTGCATTGACAATCTCTGAAATATTTATCATCACTCCGATATTTATACTTTTAGGAATATTTAAAATATCAATATAGCTGTCTCTTGAGAAAAAATTTGGACCATTTAATTTTTTTTCTTTAATAGATCTAAAACCTATTTCAACATACTTTATACCAGAATCTGCGATAGCTATTAGATAATCATTTACAAGATCTTTTGAAAAATCCCAATTATTATAATAACCACCGTCTCTAAGAGTACAATCTAACAATTTAATATCTTTCATAATTAAAAGTTTTTTACTTTAGCAATATTCTTATATTTTTTTTCAATTCTTTTTGGAAAAAACGCGTCAAAACCAACAGCTCCATTAGAAACTCCTCCGTGTTTATGAAGGTGACCAATATCAATTCCTGTCTGAGTAGTTAATTTATTTTTTAACTTTCCGCTATAAAAATTCATTGATCCTGAAATCAACCAGGTGATCTGCTCATTGCTATGGCCTTTATCGTTGAACTTAAAGCCTTTTTTTAAGTCAAATAATACAACATTTAATTTTTTACCACAGTAGGGTCTCGACAAGCATCTTCCTCCCCATATATCTATAGGTTTAATATCTTTTTTAAAATTAAAGTATTTAGATTTTTGTTTTTGTTTTTTTAATTTTTCTGAACCAACAATATATAGTTGTGAATTTTTTTTACACTTAAAAGAATAATCAAAATCATCCAAAAAAATACTTAAAGCATCAAGTTTTTTTAATCTTAAATTAACTTTATGAGAATAAAATTTAATATTTCCAGAAATTATTATAAAAATTTTTTCTTTGTTATAGATTCGGGGAAATTGTTTTCTTATAAAATGTCTATCAATTGACGTGCTTGAATTAAAATAAAATTTTGCTATCATAGAATTATTCCATCCTTTGTATTTAGAAAGGCTCACTGATTTTTTAATTTTATTACCAGTTAACTTAAAAAATTTAGAATTTCTTTTTTTTTTAATTGCTTTCATATCATTTTCGATGGTTTTTTTTTTTAATTTTCCATAGCTCCGCACTTTGTAAAAGATGCTTTTTACATAAAGTCATAATTAATAACTAAATTCTGTTTAAAATAAACTTTTCTCTTCCAGTAGTGATTTTTAAATTTCCTAAAAGAATATCCATTTTATTTTTTTGTAATTTAATAATTTTAAATATAAAATTTGAAAATATACCCGAATTAAATTTAAAATTTGAATTTTCGTACAAATTATAAAAACTATTTGTAAGGTAGCCTGAACTGTTCTCAGACTTTTTACACCTATATATAAAATCCTTAATATCTTTTTGAGAGCATTTATAACCTTCTATTAATAACTTTATCCCTCTTGTAAATCTTAAAATTTTTATAAAATTCGGGTTTTCAAAGTTTTCATGGTAACAAAATAAATAATCACCCAATAAACTTAATTCATTTTCAACAATTCTATTTTTAAATTTTAATTTTGTTCTAAACTTTGGATCGTATATTTTTAAATTATTAAATCTTTTTTTTAGTTCGTTTATAAGAATACCTATCTTTTTTCTCTCATATTTAATTACAACCCACATAATTATTTTTCCTCTAATTCTTTTTTAAGTTCATCATATTCTTTAAATTTACGTCTCATAAAATTTATAGTTAAATTAGTTCTTTCTGAAATACCTTTTGGCGTAAGGACGTATTGTATGTATTTTAATCTGTCTGGCTGTTTTTTAAAATTTTGTATCTTAATCAAACCTTTGCTTTTAAGGGCTTTTAGACAATAATTAAGTTTTCCTAAACTGAAACCCAAATGTTTTGCCATCTCTCTTTGAGAGCTCTCAGGTTTTTTATGAATGGCTCTTAAAACATTTAAGTTATCTTGATCGTTACTCATTTATAAAATATCAAATTTGTTCAATATTTGAACTTATTAGCGTTCATATATTGAACTGTCAAGTGTAATTTGCTATCAATCCCTATTAATGCGCACAAAAATAAGTTTAATTTCTTTTAATTTAAAGAATTTAAATAAGAATTTATTGAAAAAATTTAAGTCTAAAGGGAAACACCGATTGATAGGCAATTGGTGTCGTGATCATAAGTTTTTAGATGAAAATTCATTAGATTTGACAGCTTTCAACTTTAAAAATTGGAAAAATAAAAAAGGTCAATTAAAAGATATTAAAAAAATTAATACCATTTATAAAAAATTACTAAAAGAATTTGTAAATAATTTAAATATAATTCATAACAAAAATTATCCTAAAAAATATTGGGAATTTCTTATAAATAGGTGGCTGCTAGCAAATATAATAGACTTGTTCTCTAAATGGAAAATATCAGATAAAATAATCGAAAGGTTTAATGTTAGTAATTTTTACTATTTGAAACTAAACGAAAAAAGTTTTATTCCTGAAAACACATGGCATCATAATGTATTACATAAAAGTAATGATGGATTATGGTCGCATATTATCTTTAGAAATATTTTTAATTACAGAACAATTGGCTTAAAAAATATTGAAATTAATTCCCGTGCGAAACTTTTAGAATCATCTCTTCAAAAAAGAAATTTTGTTAAATACAATATTAAATCATTTTTTAATTTTTTCCTTTTTGATAAAATTTTTATGTATGATCTTTCTTTTGACAAAAAGATTGTATTCTTTATTAAATTAAAAAATTTTTTTGCTAATATCAATTTTAAAAGAAAAAAAGTGGATCTCTCATTAAACTCTTTAAATTTAAGATCTGAATTTGTTAAATTATTCAAATCAGAACAAAAAAGTTTAGAAAATTTTATTAAAGAAAGTATTACGATAACTTTTCCAAAGATTTTCCTAGAAAATTACACTTCCTTAGAAAAAGTTTACTCAGGTTTAAATTGGATTAAAAAACCAAAATTTATAATGACTTCATATGGCCATTACTATGATGAAGTATTTAAGATTTATTGCAGTAAAAATATTATTAAAAATTCAAAAATTTTCATTTTTCAACATGGGGATGGAGGAATTTATGATTACGATGACTATTATAATACAGGATGGGATAAGATATTATGTGATAAATATTTTGTATGGGGAAAAAATCCTAAAAAAAATTATAAGAAATTTTATTTTACTAAGAAAAAGATTAATTCAAAAATTTATTTTAAAAGCAACTTTAATGGTAAAATACTAATTACAATGTATGGATTTAGTGAGCAACCATATAGACCATTAAATGGCCACTATGACTTTTATGATATAAATAGAGATTTATATAAAAACAACATTAAATTCTTCAAAAATCTGAAAAATGAAATTAAAGCTAAAATAAATATAAAAATTTTAGATAATTCTAGAAAAAAAATTGTAAATAATTCTTTAAAAAAACTTTATACAAACAAAAGAGTGATCAATGAAAAAGAAAACTATCTAAAAATAATTAATAATTATAATCTAATAGTGCATTTCTATTTAGGGACACCATTTTTTGAGTCAATGTTTTATAATAAACCATCAATAATTATACTTAATGAGAAGTTTCAATTGCATTTTGATAAAAACTTTAGAGTATTAGTAAAAAAATTTAAAAAAAATAGGATTTGTTTTGAATCTCCAGTTGAGGCTAGTAAATTCATAAATGATAATTTTAAAGATCTTGAAGATTGGTGGAATGATAGTAAAGTTCAGAGAGTGAGAAACAAATTTTGTGATTTATATTGTAGAAACTTCCAATTAGGGGAAGATTTTAATAATTTATTTAAAAAGTAATGAAAAAAGTTATTCCATACGGTCGGCAAAGTATTGATAAAAGTGACATCAAAAGCGTTACAAAAGCTTTAAAATCTAATTACTTAACGACAGGACCTTTGACTAAAATATTTGAATTGAAATTTAAAAACTATGTTGGCTCTAAATATGCTGTATCCTGCTCAAGTGGTACATCTGCATTGCATCTGGCTCTTCTATCTTTAAATATAAAAAAAGGAGATGTTGTAGTTCTTCCAGTCATTAATTTTATCGCTTCAGTAAATATGGCTCATATTCTTGGAGCAAAAATATACTTTGCTGACGTAAATAAAATTAATGGGCAAATGACACCAGAAACCTTACAAATGTGTATAAAGCAAAATAATTTAAAAAAGATCAAAGCTGTGATCACTATGTATAATGGTGGTAGTCCAAACAATGCAAAGGAATTTTATAAACTAAAAAGAAAGTACAATTTTTTCCTTATAGAGGATGCATGTCACGCTTTAGGAGCAAAATATGATAAGTCAGCAAATCTTAAAGTGGGTTCATGTAGATATAGTGATCTTGCAACATTTTCTCTTCACCCAATAAAATCAATGACTACTGGTGAAGGAGGAATTATTTCGACAAATAAAAAAGACCTTTATAATAAGATTGCGCTTTTGAAAAATCATGGGATTTTCAAAAAAAACTTAAAAGGAATTAATAATTGGAATTATGAGATAATACTTCCTGGTTACAATTATAGATTAAGTGATATATCTTGTGCACTTGGTATTAGCCAAATAAAAAAGTTAAATAAATTTATTTTTAAAAGAAATAAAATTTTTAATTTTTATAAAAAAAGATTATCTACATTAAATAATTTAATATTACTTCCATCTAAAAATAATAACCAACTATCTGCTAATCATTTGTTTGTGATTATAATTAACAAAAAAAAATTGAAAATATCTAGAGAATTATTAATGCAAAAACTTTATATTAAAGGAATTATTTCTCAAGTTCATTATATTCCTATATACAAACACCCTTATTACAAAAAATTATGTGAAGGTGCTTTTCACGGAGCAAAGTCCTACTTTGCGAATTGTTTAAGTTTACCGATATATCCTGATCTTAAGTTAGTTGAACTTAAAAAAATAGTAAGCACTTTAGAAAAAATATTAAAAAAAAATAAAAAAAATGGCTAGAAAAACTATCAATATAGCAATATTACCAGCTAGAATTGGTAGTAAAAGAATAAAAAGGAAAAATATAAAAATCTTTAATGGAAAACCGATATTGGCATGGACATTTCAAATATTAGTTAAATCAAAAATATTTGACAGAATTATAATATCCTCAGAAAGTAATGATGTTTTGAAATTAGCCAAAAAAATAGGTTTTCACGAAACAATTAAAAGACCAAAAAGATTAGCGGACAATTTTACTGGAACACAAGAAGTAATAAAACACGCAATTCAAGAAATAGAAAAAAATTTTATTTTTGACAATGTCTTCTGTGTATATCCGTGTAATCCATTTATTCAAATTAAAGACCTAAATGAGTCTTTAAAAATTTTAACAAAACATAAAAATAAATTAATTTTTCCAGTCACAAATTTCTCACATCCGGTGGAGAGAGCTTATGTCTTTAAGAATAAAAATGAAATAAAATATATTAATAATTTTTTCTCTAAATTTCGTACTCAAGATCTTAAAGCCAAATATTATGATACTGGGCAATTTTATTTAGCCTCGAAAAAAACATGGTTAAAATCAAAAGCTAAAAAGATTGGATTAAAGATACCTAATTGGAGAGTTGTTGATATAGATAATACAGCAGATTGGGATAGATCTGAAATTCTTTTTAAATTTTTAAAAAAATATAAGTACCTAAAAAATAATTAATTTGAGATGGAAGATTTAATAAAATTAGGAAAAAAACTATTCCCATTAAATCGTAGTTTAACAGGTAATGGCAACGTTAAAACACTTAAATTAATTAAAAGTGAATTACCAGGCCTGAAAATAAAAAAATTTGACTCAGGAAAAAAAGTTTTTGATTGGATAGTTCCACATGAATGGAATGTCAAATCAGCATATATTAAAGATAAATATAATAACAAAATCATCGATTTTAAAAAAAATAATCTTCATTTAGTGTCTTATTCCCAGCCAAAAAAAATTAAGATCAAATTAGAAAAGCTCATTAAAAATTTGCATTTTTTTAAAAAACAACCTTCAGCAATACCCTATGTGACTTCGTACTACAAAAAATATTGGGGTTTTTGTCTTTCATTTAATAATTTTAAAAAGATTAAGAACAAATATAAAAGCTCAGATTTATTTGAAATAAACATAGATACGGTTTTTAAAAAAAATGGATTTATGCATTACGGTGAACTTAAAATCCCTGGAAAATCCAAAAAAGAAATCTTACTGTCCTCCTATATTTGTCATCCTTCAATGGCTAATAATGAATTATCTGGACCTCTAATATTAATCGCATTAGCAAAATATTTTAAAAGAAAAAAACTAAAAAAAACTTTAAGAATTATCTTTATTCCTGAAACTATAGGTTCAATTGCCTATATTCATAAAAATTTTAAGTCACTAAAAAAAAATACGATTGGGGGTTATGTTTTAACCTGTATTGGAGATGATAGAAATTATTCTTATTTGAAAACAAAATATGGAAATCGATTATCTGACATCGCTGCATTTAAAGCTTTCAGAGATTTGGGAATAAAGTATAAAAAATTTTCTTTTTTAACTAGAGGATCTGATGAAAGACAATTTAATTCTCCTAGATTAGATCTTGGTATTGGTTCAATCATGAGAACAAAATATGGTGAGTATAAGGAATACCACACATCGCTTGATAATTTTAATGTTGTTAAAGCTGGAGGATTAAGAGGTGGTTTTAACGTATCAAGAAAAGCAATTAATTATTTATTAAATTCTGATGAGGATATAAAAATTTTAAAGAAAAGTATTAATAATCGAAATCCAACAAGTAGATTTTTATGTGAACCAAACCTTGGAAAAAGAGGTTTATATAATCTGATAAGCTATAAAAGAAAAAATTATGATTTCACCGGACGTAAACTATTAGATTTTCTTCAATATGCAGATGGCACAAATAATTTAAAGCAAATTTCTAAATCTATTAAATTATCAGAGTCTAAAACTCTAAATATCTTTAGAGTTCTTAAAAAAAATAAACTGCTAAATTAGTTTTTACCTAAAATAAAAATTTTTTTGTTTTTTTTTAAAAGATTATCCATATCTTTATAAAAAATATCATAAGGATAAATTGTAATATCTAAATCTTTGATTCTTTTTTTATTAATATATTTACTATTTTTCAATTTTTTATAAGCTTTTTTAAAAGTGCCTAAGCTATACTTATTTATCATATCTTTTCTTACGAATGCTTTAAAATTTGTTCCCATATAATTATTTCTGTCAAAAACTTTAGTTCTAAAAGTTTTTTCAAAACGATACTTAATTTGATTTTTTTGCTCTATATGATGCATCATGGTATTGCCTTTTATAAGTGGACGATTTAAATGTAAAAAGAAGCAATTTTTATTAATTAAAGTTTCGTGTAATGATTTTTTTCCAAAAGCTGATTTTCCTAAATTTTTCAAAATTTTTTTGTTTTTTCCAAGAGCAATATATGAAAAAATTGGATGATTAGACCTCTCATGTTTACAATTTTTTAAAATAAAATTTGATAAAAATCCAACCCTTGAACTAGTTTTTCGTAAATTAAATGATCCGGTTGTAGTATATGAAAATGCTGGAGTTATGCAGGTTATGCCTTTGTCTGTAAAAAAATTTAAGAATTTTAAAACTTTTTTCTCTGGGTTTTTTCCCGCTTGATTTAAAAAAGCTCTAAAATCTGAATAGATATATACATATTTTGAGAATATTATATCTGTCTTATTTAAAGCTGAATTTAATTTATCTATTATCACTTGTTAGCACTTTTAGGGTTTTGTTTTTTAGTTTTAACTCAAATACATTATTTTTAACAAAAAAAATATTTTCATCTTTTTTTTTCTTTATAATCTTATAATTTAAAATTACTTTTTTTTTTCTTTTGTATTTAAAATATATTCTTCCCCAGTCGCTTGAAAAAGGACCAGAAAATCCAGCATTAAAAAATTTCAAAAAATCCTCATATTTCCAATCGAAATTGATTTGTCCATGATCAGGAATTGTTTTTGGAAAAGACTTTCTATTTTTTGTTTTGTTAGGAAATTTTTTGATTTTTTTATTTTTAATTAATTTGTTTAAAAATTCTTTTATTAAAACTTTTGAAAGATTTTCAATTTTTTTAGTACATGTTATTAAATTATCTTTTAATGAAATTGGGGTTTTTTTTTTCATAATTATTTTTCCTGCGTCTATCTTTTCCGATATTTCATGTAATGTTATACCTATTTTTTTTTCCCTATTAAATATCATCCCTGAAATAGGATTAATTCCTGGATATTCAGGTAAGATTGCAGGATGTAAATTATAACTTTTTTTAAATCTTTTTAAAAAATTTTTTTTAAGAATTATTTTTGAAAAAATACTTAATAAAAAAACATATCTTTTATTTTTTTTATTATTTTTTTTTAAATACTCTTTGAGAGTATAATAAAACTTTATATTGTTAGCTAAGCACAAGTTTTTTAAAGCAAAATTATATTTTTGGTCCGAGCTGATAACAAAGTCTATTTTTACATTATCTTTATTGAAAAATATTTTTAAACATTTTAAACCTACGGCTTGACCCACTATAAGACCAACGCTAATCCTCATATTATTTTATAATTTTTCCAAGTTTTTTTGGCCACTTTTTTACGTTTGTTCCGTGCTGACTATAAAAAGATAACAAGAGTCTCTCAAAACCAATACCAATGCATCCTGAATAAATAAATTTTTTATTTTTATAAATCTTAAATGCTTTGCCGAAAGTATTTAAATGGAAATTAATTGACCCTATGGCAATTTTTTTTCTTAAAAAAGGAATGTGAGCTAATATTTCATATTTGAGATCCATTGCATCTTGAAAGATTTTTTTATTTATGTTGGATATGAAAAAAGGGTCATTTGCAACCTCAATTGAACAATCTATTTTACAAATTTTTAAAAATTTTTTTATTGATCCTATTAGTCTATTTCTTGTTTGAATCACGAATTTTTCATCTCCCACAAACATTATATCTCGCACTGAAAAGCTGGTAAGTCGATCTAAATTATTAAAGCTTGATTTTTCGTCCCTAAATACTTTGTTGTAAGTAGTATAAATTGTATTTTTATAGTTTTTAACATTTTTTAAAGCATAATAACAATTATCACAAACAGCAGGTTGAAGACCGAAATCGGAGTTTCGAAATTGTTTGTCGACATTAATATTCCTAAATTTTTTTTTTTGTTGATATTTTTTTGAAAAAGATGAATAGTTTTTAAAATTTTTTTTCAAACTGCTGACCATCATTATCTGTTGCGGGAAATCGTTAAAATAATCAATTTTTTTATATAAATCCACTGGCCATAAAATCGGATTTTCTTGATCCACTGCTTGATATTTATTAATCGCCAAATTATAGAAATATTTATTAATTGATCTAAATATCTTTAAAAATTCTCCTTGAAATTGAAAAATACCATCTGAAATTTTTATAACTTGTTTTGTTTTTTGAAGCACTGGCAAGGGATTTTTTTTAAATTTTTTTGAGTTTTTTTGAATAAAAATAATCTTTTTATTGTCATTTTCTGCTATTTTTAGAAGCTTTATAAATGATTTTTTTAAATTACTGATATTTTTATTATTTTTTGAAAACAATTTGTTTTTTGAAAAAAAAAATGATTGTTTAGGAAAACTATTATTTAAGGAAGTTAAGATAAATTCCTTTTGTTTTAGATTTAAGCTTTTCTTAGATGAATATATTAGTTTCATAAATTTCAGTTTTTTTCTTTACTTAAAAATTCAATGAAAATATTATTATTATAGTAAAAAACTGTTTCCATAACACCTCCAAAGCAGGGCAAGTTTATTTTAAATGAATTTACAAAAATATATCCCTTTTTATTTCTTAATCTTTTTTTAATATTATTTAAATTATTTACATAATATGCAATATGGTGAATTGAAGGTCCCTTTTTTTTTAAAAAGTTTTTTACTGTAGATTTATTATTTAACGGTAAAATAAACTCAAACCACAAGTTATTAAATTTGTTTTTACCTATCACTAATTTATTATTTTGGCGACGATCCGTATATGTGAATTTTTTTTTAGGAATAAAAAAAAAATTTTTCATGCTTTCCTTGTCGCAAACAATTCCTATGTGATGAATCTTCATATCTAAAAATTTATTAGCGTTTTATATTTTTGAAATTTTTTAAAAATTTTAGCATCTGTTATATTAATTTTTTTTTTTTGTGCTTTTTCAAGCTTTGAAGTTAAGGTAAATATATCCAATGAATCAATAATACCCTCAGATATTAAATTTTTTTTGTCAATTCCTTTAAAAATACCTTTTCCCATTTTTTTAATGAGAAAGGTATCAACTATTTTTTTAGTTAAATTTTTTTTAGCCATAAGCAAAGAATGTTTTTTTTCAAAATAAATTTTATTTAATTAATTTTTTAATAAGAATATTGATTTTTTTGTCTTCTTTAAATATTCCCCGTACAATTTTTTTTGATTGTTCTGGATTGTATTTAAAAGCAAGTCTCATCATATCCATCCAATTTTTATTATTTTTTTTTCTAGTTTTTTCAATAGAATTAATTATTTTGAGATAATGTTTATAATTGTGCTTGATTTTTTTCATAATAGGGCATTTATATTATAAATCGAGGAAATTAGAATAACTAAAAAAAATGCAAATTAAAATAAAAAAGAACTTCTCGATAAATAAAAGTTCAAAACCATTAATAATAGCAGAAATCTCAGGCAACCACTCTGGTAAAAAATCATTTTTTCTTAAACATATTAGATCAGCAGCAAAAAATGGTGCAGACATGATTAAAATTCAAACTTATGAACCAAAAGATATAACTTTACAAAATAGAGATAAAAACTTCAAAATAAACTCAGGCACTTGGAAGGGTAAATATCTTTGGGATCTCTACAAAAAAGCTCACACTCCATTTTCTTGGCATAAAGATGCTTTTAAACTTGCAAAAGAACTTAAAATAATTTTGTTTAGCAGTCCTTTCAGTAAAAGAGCAGTTGATTTATTAGAAAAATTCAATGTCCCTTTATATAAAATTGCTTCTTTCGAAATAACTGATCTTGATTTGATTGATTATATCGCAAAAAAAAGAAAGCCAATTATCGTATCTACTGGAATGGCTACTTTAAAAGAAATTAAAAGAGCTATTAAAATTATTGAAAAATATCACAAAAAAATAATAATTTTATACTGTGTATCTGGTTACCCTACTCAAGAAAAAGATGTGAATATTAGTACAATAAATGAATTTAAAAAAATATTTAAAAATTATTTGGTAGGTTTATCAGATCATACTGACAATATTTATTCAGCTTTTACTGCTACTGCATTAGGAGCTACAATAATTGAAAAGCATTTTATATTAGACAAAAAATTGAATTCTGTAGACAAATCTTTTTCAATAGATATTAAGCAATTAAAAGAGCTTAAAAAAGTTACAGAAAAGATCTTTGTTTCATTAGGTAAGCCTAAAATAGGACCAAAAAAAAATGAGTTTGAGTCTCTTAAATTAAGGAGATCAATTTTTGCATTAAAATCAATTAGTAAAGGTGAAAAGTTTTCGAAACAAAATATTCGCTCATTTAGACCATTTTTAGGTATAGGATCAGAAAATTTTAATAAAATTTTAGGAAAAAAGTCTAAAAAAAATATAAAATTAGGTTCCCCAATCAAAAAATCAGATTTTGTTTAAATATATTTAATTTATTCTTTCATCAAATTTTGGTCTCAAAAAATTACCTTTAAAAAGATCGTAAGAACCGCCTCTAGGGTAAATGCCTTTTAAAATTTCTCTTTTATTTTCTGGTAAACTATCAATTTGAAAATTTTTTGATAATGCTTTTGAAATTCTGTTACAATCCATTTCAATACCTGTTCCAGGTGAAAAAGATAAGATTAAACCAAGCCTGCTCGAATTTTTACGACCTACCACCCTATGAAGGGTATTACCACTATGAAAATAGATAGTACCTTTTTTTCCAATACAATTAACTGGCCTATTTTTAAAACTTGCTATTGTTTGATCGGAATATAAGTTTCTTGAGTTAAAATAACGATTACTCCCAGGCAAGTATTGCATGTGGGTCGATTGCAAATCTATATCCTCAAGTAATATGTGTAAACTAATTAGACCAGCTGTATGATCAGTGTGCCAAAAATAAGGAACCCTGGCATTAGAATTTTTATATTTTCCCTCAAACTCGTCTTTTGAAGTGAGATCATTTTCGTGAAAGTATTTGGTGTATACGAGCCTTGGATATTCTCTAGCATATATTTTTTGGCCTGAATAATGCTCTAAAAATTTTAATATCTTGTCATCGAGCCAAATGTCAATTAGTGATTTCGACAAATGTAAATTTATTATTTTATATGCATAAATTTTGTTATTAATTTTTGAATTTTCATTTCGAAAGTTTTCGATGTATTTTTTTTCAACATCTATAAGATCTTTATACTCATTTAAAAAATTTTCTATTTTTTGATTGTCAAAATACTGATTTACTAAAAGCCCTCCATCTTTAATAAGTAAATTTAATTTATCTGAGAGTTTGTCATTCTCTAAGTTTTTCTCAGAAATATAACTTTGATACTTTAAGTTTTTTCTTCTAGAAAAATAGTATAATGTATTCCATCTTATTCTGTTAATTAATCTATTGGGATGAAATAAATTCCAAGATAATATTCTTAAAAACTCAAAAGAACCAATAAATTTACCGTAATGATTTTTATTATATCTTTTATGAGGAAGAATAGATTTTAAAAAGTTAGTTATACTCATTAAAAAAACCTTAATAAAATAAGTAATTTGTGTCAACATTGATATTTGCATCAATTCATCAATAAAAAAATTTAATAGTTTCTGTAAAGTCTTTCTTTTGATCAATTCGCTTTTAAAACTATAAATTGGCGACGTTACAATTCCTTCTTCTTCATGATAATATGTAAGTATTTGTTGTCTTTTATGTGACCGAGAAATGAATAATTTTAAACTATTTTATTTTGATCTATTTAAATAATTATAAATACTTACGTTAAAATTTTTAATATCTTTGGGCAAATCTTTCTTTTTATGAAATGATCCTCTTCTAGGAATGTTTTTGCGTTTTATATAATTCTTATTTTTAATTTTATTAAAGTTTTTAATAAAAAGATTTTCAAGTTCTTTAAAAGATTTTTTGTAAACTTGGTGAAAAGTAAGTTTTTTATTTTTGTAAATATTATAATTCAATTTTTTTTGAAATAATATAGGCCCAGCATCTACATAACTGTTTATTTCATGTATAGTCACGCCATTTATAGTTTTGTTATAAAATGACCAAAAACTAGGATGACTTCCTCTATTATAAGGAAGATAAGACATGTGTAAATTTATAATGGGTCTTTGAGCAAACTTTAAAATTTTTTTTTCTATAATTTTTCTGTACCCAAATGATACTATTAGGTTGTATTTAGTTATTTCTTTACCAATCTTTTTTTTAGTATTTTTAACAATGTATCCCTTTTTTTTTAGAAAATTAATTAATTTTGTTTGATTGATACTATAGCCAAGAAATAAACATTTCATAAATTAAAAGCCCGTAATTTCTTACGGGCTCTTCCTGTTTTTACTGTAAAAATGATATCAATTATTATTTTGGTGTTTGCTTTAATTGAAAATTTTTTTCAGTGCATAAATCAAGCCAATTGAGCTATTAGTACCGGTCAGCTGCACGCGTTGCCGCGCTTCCACATCCGGCCTATCAACGTAGT
>MDSV01005502.1_pt1 | contig 18434 bp, 19 predicted proteins | sample 810851 | NCBI WGS metagenome assembly MDSV01 (sample SAMN05326640, study PRJNA326480) | marine metagenome | isolation source: seawater | place: Atlantic Ocean: North East | collected 2012 | reverse complement strand
TGGCTATCAGTTGTATCAAGATTTTGTCCATGATGACGGGTCAAAGACACGGTGGTGGTTTTACAACATTGATACTTGGAAAGCGCGAATAATGCGTATCGAAGGGATTGGATATACGGCAACCGACAGGCTTAAAGTAACGTGAAAATGGCAGAACGATACCCAGTTAGATTAAATCTACGACTAGACCTAGAAACGCGCGACCAGGTGCAGAAAACAGCGAATAAGTTAGGCATTAGCAGCGCAAGCCTTATTCGATTATTAGTCAAATCTCATATTAACCAATACGTGAACCAATGAGTTTTATACCGGACACAATCAATCAAACAACGGCGGGAGGTTATTTCAAACCCATGAAGGGAAAGCCCAATAAGGTGCGCATACTTAGTGACAAACCCGTGGTGGGTTGGGTGCAATGGACGGCAGAGGGACGTCCTGAACGTTTCGTAAATCTAGCTGACAAGCCAGACGTTGAATATCAAGACGGAACGAAGCCAAAACGGTTTCTGGCAATGGCCGTTTATAGCTACGAACAAGAGCAAGTACAAGTGTGGGAGATGACTCAAAAAACAATAATCGAACAGCTAAATTCAATTAGCACCGACGCCGATTTTGGTCACCCCAACAATTACGATTTAAAGGTGAATCGCACGGGCGACGGATTAGATACAACTTACACGTTGATTCCAGTTGTAAGCGATTTGCAACCTGAAGTAATGGAGGCAATGCAAAATCCAGGGGTTGATTTAAATCGTTTGTTTATGGGAGAAGACCCGTTTGAATGAGCCAAAGACAATTCAAAGGGATTTGGATTCCCGCAGAAGTGTGGTTGCATCCAGAATTAACCGCCGTTGATAAAGTGGTGTTGATGGACATTCACAGTATGACAACGCGCGAAGATGGGAATTACTTTAAAAGCAACGAAACGATAGCAGAACAGTGCATGTGTAGCGTTGCCACAATTAAGCGTGCAATCAAGAAATTGCAAAAGCTGGGGTGGGTAGAAACTGAGTTGCGCGGACGTCGTCGTTATATGTGGGTCACAACGAAGTTCAAATTGGACCAGGTGCTAGTACAAAATGACGATAAACAGGTTCAAAAAGAGCCTGCTGCGGGTTCAAAAAGAACCAGTAGTAATACAACTAGTAAACCAGATAGTAATTCATTAAGTAAATCAAGAAAGGCGGAGGGGTTCAAATTGACCTTGTTTGGCAATCACGAAGACTTTAACAACATGTGGGCAACGTGGAAAGCCGACCGCAAGGAACGCGGCGTAAAAAAATACACCGTGATGGGCGAAGAAATGGCACTAAACAACCTTTTTGCGTTGTCTGGTGGCAATCATCAAAAAGCGATAGAAATCATTAAACAAAGCATTCAAAATGGATGGCAAGGATTATTCCCAATTAAGCCAGGTTCACAACAACGGCCTAACCTCGACCCAAAGCAAGCAATTGAATGGGCTAATAAATGACTGCCAAACAGAGTTGGCCAAACACACAAGCGAAACAGCGTTTTTACATGGCTTACCAATACAAAAGGCACTTCGTGCTGACCGTTCAAAGGTAAAAATACTTTTGCTTGCTCAATTGGAGCGTTTGGTAAGACAGGTAGGTGCGCAACGCACGTTTCAAGACCAAACAGACCTGCAAAACGCTATTGAAGACGTTATAGAGGTTTTTCCTAGTCTGAAATTGGAAGAAATATTGTTGGCGTTTAAAGCAATTCGCCAGGGCCGTTTTCAGTTATACGGCACTTTTAACACATTAACCTTAATTGACTGCATTAGAAAGTATGAAATGGACACAACCGTCCCGTTACGGGAAAAACAGCACAAACAAGCCAAAATTGACGTCGAAACAACGTGCGTTGACTGGTCGCGCCTGGCTAGAGATTTACAACTGGACGGCAAATTACAACGACCAAAAAAGACCCTAGATCGTTATATTCCACTACCTAACAATCTAGAGAATTACAATGACATTGAAGAATGGCGCAAGAAGCACCTTGGGAACTCAGAAGAAGAAGAAAAGACGTAAACGCCGCACAAAAAGCACTAGAAGAAGCCTAATGGATAGGCTCGACAAGCTATGTAGCTATTGGATTAGAGCCAAATACATACAACCGGACGGCACTGTGCCTTGTTCAACGTGTGATAAATCTTACCCATTAAGTAAAATGCAGTGCGGCCACTTTATGAGCAGGCGTTACAAAAACACTAGATACCATCCTTTTAACATATCTCCGCAGTGCATGGGATGTAACATGTTCGCAGAGGGTAGACAGTGGCTATTAGGACGCTGGATAGATAAAGAACACGGCGAAGGTGTAGCAGAAAACATGTACAAACTAAGTCGCACCCCTAGCAGACTATCACTACAAGACCTCCATGAATTTGAACGACAATACGAGGAAAGACTTAGAGAGACTCTTACAGAAGACAAACAATCACTTATACCTAATCGTTGGTACGCAGATGTGCAGCCCTGAAATAACCTTAGAGAAAATATACGCACGGGCTGAAGCCTATTGCAAGTTAATGAATTTGAATTATGATGAAATACATAGCAGGTCACGGAAAGCGCAGTACGTGCAGATTCGTGCTGTTATGATGTATGTAATGAGGCAAGAACTAAAGCTACCCTATACAAGTATAGCCCATTACTTTAAGCGTGACCACTCTACTATCATACACCATTGTAGAGAAGTAGAACACGAATTAAAACAATACCACGATACACAACGCATTCACAGAGTATTAAAGCATGGCATACAAATCCTCACACAAGAAGCGGAAGAATCCTTGGATTACGAAGACAGCAGAGGCGTTCGGGTTAAGAGTACAAGACAAGAGGTATAACAGTAGACGATGGAGAAACTTCCGCAAAGGGTACCTATCCCGTCATCCGGTATGTGTCAAATGCAACCGCCTAGCTACTGTTGTAGACCATATCACACCAGTCACCCAAGGCGGCAACTTTTGGGCTGGTCCATTTCAACCCATGTGCGTCAGTTGTCACAACCGCAAGAGTGCGAAAGAACAGCGTGGTATAGCAACGTGAACTGGACATACGGCGAAGATTGGGACGAATTAATTTATATAAGCTACGAATTTGAATAGGGATAGGGGGGTGAAGAAAATGCAGACTAAACCACTGTACATCCCGCCCCCCCTCAAACGCGCAGTGTAGACGCAAAAAACCAAAAGGGAATGACCGTAGAACAACAAGAAAAGCTAGCTTATTTGCTAGCGCAATACCAGGCTACAACTGATTTAACGCCTGGTCAAAGTGAATTAATCCGCACTTTGGCGTGCGTAATGTGCGAAGAACAGCAGTTGCAGGAATACTGCAACCAAAACGGTACCTGTTATCAGGTAGTTGGTAAGTCTGGCGACACATACAGCCGGATGCGTCCAGAATGGCAACAACTCAAAGAGGCGCGGCACAGAAAGCAAATAATTATTACCAGACTTGAAAACTGGATAGGCGAAGGCAAACCAGCAGTAGATGAAACCGCAGAATACTTCAGCTAAGTTCTATTTTGACGAAGATTCGGCTGACAGAGCCGTTGATTTTATCGAAAAATTTTGCACTCACGTCAAAGGGGAGTTGGCTAACAAGCCTTTTTTGCTTGAGGACTGGCAAAAAAACGACATTATTAGACCTCTTTTTGGTTGGAAAAAAGCCGACGGGTCGCGCAAATACCGCACTTGTTACGTTGAAATACCGCGTAAAAATGGCAAATCAAACCTTGCAAGCGCGGTTGCGTTGTACATGTTGTTTGCTGACGGTGAGCCAGGGGCCGAGGTAATCAGTGCAGCGGGCGACCGTGGCCAAGCCAACATCATTTTTAATATCGCTCAAGAAATGGTCGCCAACAATCCGCACCTGCGCAAGCGGGCCAAGGTGTTGCGCAACAGCATTGAATATAAGTCGAGTTTATACAAAAGCATTAGCGCCGAGGCGTACACAAAGCACGGGTTAAATTGCCACGCTGTAATTTTTGACGAATTACACACCCAAAAACACCGCGATTTATGGGACGTTTTGACAACTTCGACGGGCGCAAGACGTCAACCCGTGGTAATGACATTGACGACAGCGGGCCACGACCGCGCTTCGATATGCTATGAGATACACGAATACGCTAAAAACGTGCAGTCTGGTAAGATAAAAGACGACACTTTTTTGCCTGTTTTGTATTGCGCCGAACTAGACGACGACTGGACCGACCCAAAAACATGGGAAAAAGCAAACCCGGGTTACGGCACAATTTGCAAGCGCGACTATTTTAAACAAGCCGTACAAAATGCAAAAGCAAACCCCAGCTACGTCAATAGTTTTTTACGTCTTCATTTAAATATTTGGACCAGCGCAGAAACGGCCTGGTTACCAGATAATATTTGGATGAAAGGAAATAAACCGATACCACATGAGATTCTTCCTAGTTTACCTTGTTACGGTGGCCTTGATTTGGCCAGTACTCAAGACCTCACAGCCTTCGCGTTACTTTTCCGGGACGATAGCAATAATTGCTTTTATCTCTTGGTTCATCAGTTTGTTAATTCTGAAAAAGCGCACACCAAGAAATTAAGCGCAGGAATTGACTATCTAGCATTTGCCCGTGAGGGTGATTTAACCATTACGCCGGGAAACGTGACCGATTACGACATGGTGCACGCGCATATTTCCGAGGCTTGCAAAAAATACGACGTTCGCAGTATTGGTTATGACCCCAAATTTTCGGCCTATTTGGTTCCAAAATTGCAGGCAGACGGCGTTGAAATGCACCCTATGAACCAAAATATTACAACCATGAACGGCCCTACAAAAGAGTTTGAAATGGAGGTAATGAGGGGAAACATCATTCACGCGGGCAACAGGTGTTTGAGGTGGCAGGTTGGTTGTGCCGTGGTGTACATGGACGTAAATGAAAACAAACGCGTTACAAAGGAAAAAAACGAAAACAAAAAGGTTGATGGCGTAATCGCCTCCATTATTGCCATGAATGAATACCACCATTGTGCAATACAAGAGGATGATATTATGCTGGAAATCTTTAATTTATAGAATTACAACCCTATTATTGCGAAGATGGCGACACTAGCAGAACGTTTGCGCGGTTTATTTCGGTACCGTGTAGGCAAATACGATTCACAAAGCCTGGAAAGCCAGCTAGGTATTCAGGGCGTTGTGCGTTCAGGGGTAAACATTACGGAAACAACCGCACTAAGTATTAGCACCGTTTACGCCTGCGTTTACAAAATCGCTAGCACCATTGCCAGTTTAGGGCTTAAAGTGTACGTGAAAAACGGTCGCAACGTAGACGAGGCCAACATGCACCCGGCTTATGCTTTGATAAGCGATACGCCAAACGAACACCAAACCGCGTTTGAATTTTGGGAGACAATTGTAGCCAGCGCGTTAATGTACGGATGCGGTTATGCAATTATTGAGCGCAACCCCAGAGGTTACGCCGAACGTTTGGTGTTGTGCAATTACTACGACGTTGATTTGAAAATGGTTGATGGTGAATACGTCTACCAAATCAAAGATTACGGCATGGTAATGCAAGAAAACATGTTGGAGATATGCAACCTGCACAGAACATCTCCCATTCGCTTGCACCGTGAAAACTTGGGCTTGGCCAAGGCGTCACAGGATTTTGGCAGCGAATATTTCGGGCAAAAAGGCCAAATGACTGGCGTACTGGCTAGTGACCAGCCATTGCGCAAAGAACAGATGGACGTAATACAAAATAGCTGGAACAGCAGCGCAATGAACGCAGGAACCAAGCTGTTACCGTTTGGATTTAAATACCAGCGAATTACAATTACGCCAGACGAAGCGCAGTTTATTGAAACGCGCAAATTTCAAGCTGAGGAAATCTGCCGTATTTTTAGCGTGCCACCTTCGCTTGTTCAGTTACCAAGTCAATCAACGTTTAACAACGTCGAACAGCAAAATTTGCAATTCGCCCGCCACACAATTGCCCCTTGGGTAAAGCGCATTGAGCAAGAAATTGACCGCAAACTAATTTTAGGTTTTGAACGCCCCGACCTTTACAGCCGTTTTAACATGAACGATTTGCACCGTGGCGACTTAGCAACGCGGACAAATTACTACAATCAAATGTTGACGCAGGGCGTAATGAGCATTAACGAAGTGCGCACGGCTGAAAGCATGAACCCGATTGAAGCGGGCGACGTTCACACCGTGCAGATAAATCAAATTGCACTGGACCGCTTAGGCGAATACAGTGATAAAATAAGCCAGGATGAACCCGGAGGAAAACCAGTATAAAGACGCCGAAAAGCGGACTACGGGCACAATTGAAGTGCGCGAGGCTGACGGCGATGAAATGATTTTGGAAGGCTACGCAAGTGTGTTTAACAGCGAAACAGATTTGGGAGCATTCCGCGAAGTAATTAAGCCAGGCGCCTTTGACGGCGTAATGGATAACGACGTACGCGCTTTGATTAACCACGACCCCAACCTAGTGTTGGGACGCACGACCAACGGCACGTTGGAACTGTCAGTGGATGAGCGCGGTTTGAAGTACAAAGTGAAGTTGGGAAACCAAACGTTTGCCCGCGATTTTTACGAATCAGTAAAGCGCGGCGACATTAGCCAATCTTCATTTGCGTTTACGATTGACGAACAATCGTGGAACGAAGAACGCACCGTGCGAAGCATTGACAAGGTGCGGACCCTGTTGGACGTATCGCCAGTAACTTACCCTGCGTACAGCGCAGCAACAGTACAGGCGCGCGACCAACAGCCAGAACCCGAATCAACCCCAGAGGTTGAACCTAATACAGAGACAACAGAAATTAAATTACCCATGAATTTAAATGAGATGAAAGCCGTTCGCGGAAAGCACGCGGACCGCTTTGAAGAATTGGTGAACGTCGCAGAAACAGAAAACCGCGACTGGACCAACAACGAACAAGAAGAAGCTGATTTGTGCAAGCGCGAAGTTGAGCGCTTGGACGGAAAAATCGCACGCCGTCAGGCTCACGAAGACATGATTTCACGTCAAGCCCAGATGGGTGGCGCATCAGTTAGCGAGGTTAAGGAAATTAACAAGATTAACCGTTCATTCTCTTTGTCACGCGCCGTACAAGCTGCGTCGTTTGGTAAGGCGTTGGAAGGCGCTGAAGCTGAATGGTCGCAGGAAGCCGCCAAAGAATACCAGATGCGCGGTTTGCAAATGTCTGGCCAGATTGGTATTCCCGCGTCTGCATTGTTTCGTGCTGGCGGTGCGGATGACTTCCAGGCTGGTTCTGGCGACGGTTCAGGCTTTGTTGCCACGACCGTGCCAGGCGTGATTGACGCTTTGCGCACGCCAACGATGGCCGAGCGCGTAGGTGTAACGACCATTAACAACGCGACTGGAAATTTGAAGTTCCCACGCGTTTCAGCTAAGGCAGCCGGAACTGCTGAGGGCGAGGTTGACGCCGACGCAGCTTCAGGGTTGGAGATGGACGAAGTTACGTTGACTCCAAACCGCGTTGCAGCAAACACTAAGTACAGCAAGCAATTGATTTTGCAGGGCGGTGCGCAAGTTGATGCGATGATTGCGCGTGAATTGTCAGCGGGCATTAACGAAACCATTGATAAGGCCGTGTTTGCCGCTGCCGCTGCGGGTGCTAGCAACCAGCAGGACAAAGGTAACGGCGCCATTGGTTACGCCGATTTGACCGCCGCCCAAAAAGCTGTCTTGGCAGCAGGTGGCGACTTGTCACGTTGTGCGTTTGTTGGTTCACCTTCAGCCATGAGCATTTTGAAGGGTGAAGCTGCCGTAGCAAACATTCGCGCCGTAACGGAAGGCAATGTTATTGACGGTTACACCACGTACTTTACTCCTAACCTGGTTGACCCTACTGCCAACGAAGGAGGTTTGGTGTTTGGTGACTTTGGGTTGGGCATGGTCTTGGCTTTCTTTGGAGGTATCGACTTGTTGGTTGACCCATACAGCAACGCCGGAACCGCGCAAATTGCTTTGCACGTAAACAAGTTTTACGATACAGAGGTGCGCCAGGGCGGTGCATTGTCTTACACGTTTGACTTTACTTGATAATTGAATAAACACGGAAGCCTGGCAATTGGGCCGGGCTTCCTTTTTTTTTCGTGCCATGAGAATACAACGACCCAACGCAACGTCAGGAACAAGTGTGATAACGCTTGCTGCCATGAAGGAATTTTTGCGCGTTGATGGCACCGACGAAGACGACACAATCACAGCACTTATGGACGCAGCGGTGCAACATTGTACCGATTACACCGGGCGCCATTTTACAGCTAGTGACGGTGTAAGTTTTTTTCTTGAACGCTGGCGCAGCGCGTCGTTGGCGTTTGGCCCAGTTACTGCCATTAACAGCGTAACGTATTACGACACAGCAGGCGCGTTGCAAACGTTAGCAGCTAGCAAGTATTACAACGACTCTTTGGTTAACGGCCCAACGCGCATTCACTTTCGCGACGTCCCAGATTTGGAGACGTACAACAGTACGCCGATTGAAATAGATTGCGACTGTGGCGAAGCCGCTTCGCCTAACATTAAGCACGCCGTGCGCATGTTGACGGCACATTGGTATGAAAACCGCCGGGCTGTAATCACAGCAACGCCAAACGAAATCCCAATGGGCGTGAAGGCATTGTTGAACCCTGAGCGTATCGTTGATTTCCAACAATGAACATAGGGTATTTAGATAGAAGGATTGAGGTTGAATACCAATCAACTGGCGTCAACGCTTACGGCGAACACACGGGTTCGTATGCAAGTATTGGCACGTTTTGGGCTGCGATGGATAACGGGCGCGCCTTTGGCAAACAAGATTTAGAACAGGACGTAACGCGAAACGTAGTAACGTGGCGCATTAGGTCTTCAGCATTAACGCGAACCATTACACCAAAATACAGGGTGAAATATGATGGCGCGTATTACAACATTCTGGCTGTGCAGGAACGAGGACGCAAAGAAGAAATCAGGTTAATTACAGAACGCGTCGTGTCAGAATGATTACAATATCTGGAAATAAAAAATTTGAAGCGCGTTTAAATCGCCTGGCTAATTGGAACAGGGACGATAAAAAAAACCTGCGTAAGATTAACCGCGAGGCAGCCAAGGAATACACTAAGACTGCCAAGGGCAACATTAAGTCTTTTTACAAAGACATTGTTGTGCAGCGTGGTGGGTCAAAATTGGTCGTTAGCAAGGGGCAATTAAAACGAAGCGTTGGCACTTGGTTGCCTAAAAAAAGCGGGACGTGGGTAGCAGCAGGCCCACGCACAAACGCGCTTGGCCGTCGCAATACGTCGCCCCGTTCGGATGGCTGGTTTGCTCACATTGTAGAGGGGGGGGATTCGTTTGGTATCAAAAAGCGAACCGTTAATACGGGGGTGTTTGAACGTTCGTTGCGCAGTAGCTTACAGGCAGTCGAGACAAAGCGTTTTTCAATGCTAAAGCGCGAATACAAACGCTGGATGAAATGAAAGTAGGTCTAGCACTGTACGAATTGCTTACTGGCAACAGCGCAGTAAACACGGAGGTAAGTGGGCGAATCTACCCAGAGCGCGCGCCTGAAGGCGTCGCGGTGCCTTATATTGTGTACAGCATTACAAGCAACGAACCCAGCGACAACAAAGAACGCACGCCAGTTGATGAAGCACAAGTAGAAATATTTAGCGTTGCCAGCACTTACGGCGACTCAAACAATCTTGCGGACATGGTTCGCACAGCGTTAGACCGTCAAGGCGTTAGCGTAGACATTAGCGCGGGAACAATTGTTGTGCAGTCGATTCGTTACACTAACGAATACAGCGAAGTGAGCGACGACCGGAAATATTACGCACAAGTTCAAGATTATTCAATCCGTATAACACGTTAGCAATGATTACACCTGACTGGCTTACAAACAACCTTGCTGAATTAGTTTTGGCAGGTCTTGCGTTTATTAAAGTGTTGGTTAACCTAACACCTACTAACACAGACAATAAAGTATTTGGTTACTTCGATGTCGTTATTAATATGATTATCGCAGACCGTATCAAAAAAACCCCAAAAGAAGAATAAAAAATGGCACAAACAACTGGCATCATGAACGGCAGCCAGGTTACCGTAATGTTCGGTGACGCTGGCGGTTCACCTACTTACGTCGTCGTTGACAACGTAACTGATTTAAGCGCATCACTTAGCGTAGACACGCGCGACACTACGACAAAGAACAACGGAGGGTACAAGGCATTGTTGCCCGGCCTCAAGTCTTTGTCGGTCAACTTTTCGGCAATGTATGCAGACGATGCAACACAAGGCTTTGACGAATTGATGACCGCGTACAACGCAGGAACAAAGCAGGCAGTTAAAGTTACCTCTTACGATTTCAACGGCACGGCTGAAATTGTTGGCGACCACCGTTTGAAATTTGACGCTTATATCACCAGCGTCGAGTGGAGCGCAGGAACTGAAGACAACGCTACCTATTCTTGCACTATGGAATGCGTTAGCACAATTACCTACGAAGCAATTTCTTGATGAATATTACCCTGGACGGCAAGACTTTTCCTGTTCGCGCTAGCATGCGTGCTTGGAAAAACTTTGAAGACGAAACCGGTTGTAAGGTTGCAAACATTGACAGCGAAGACGTAACGCGCGTCCCTGAACTTATGTATTACTTTGTAAAGGAGGGATGCAAAAAACAAGGGATGTCGTTTGATATGTCAATGGACGACTTTTTAGGTTTAATCGAAGTTCAGGATTTGGGCGAACTGTCCAGGGTAGTACAAGCCTCTTTGTCTGGCGAAACAAAAAAAAAGCCGGAGACGGAGGAGGCGGTAAGTTTGAATGGGACGAAATAGAGGCGACCGGGTTAGGCTTGTTAAGCCTGACTCCTGAGCAACTCTATTCGTTTACGTTTAGGGAATTTGATAACGCGGTGCGCGGGTGTGTTGACGCAACCCAAAGGCTAGAACAAAACGCCTGGGAACGCGCACGCTGGCAAACCGCGTTATTATTAAATGCGCACACCAAAAAAGGCCACCAAATAAAACCCAAGGATTTGGCTGTCTTTGATTGGGAAAATGAAACGAAAAAAACAAACAAAGTGCAACACGGGTTTGCACAATTAAAAGCGTTGGCAAATGGCTAGACTAGGCGATGCGGTATTGCATATTGGTGCGGACCTGACTGATTTAAACAGCAAACTAGGGCAAGCAAAAAAGGGCGTTAATCGAACTCTGGGCAACATTAAAAAGATGGGCGCGGGCCTGTCTGCAACGGTGACCGCACCGATTGTTGCTATTGGTGCAAGCAGTTTTAAAACAGCCGCTGAGTTTGAGCAAAGTATGGCCAAAGTTAAGGCCGTGTCAGGTGCTACGGGCGCAGAATTTAAAGCACTTGAACAGGACGCATTACGCCTAGGGTCGTCAACGTCGTTTACCGCATCGGAGGTAAGTGGTTTGCAATTAGAGTTTGCCAAGCTAGGTTTTACCAGTAACGAAATTACAAAGGTTACTGAAAGCACGTTGAACCTGGCAAAGGCTAGCGGCTCAGACTTGGCGACTAGCGCAGAGGTTGCAGGTGCTACGTTGCGCGGGTTTGGTTTAGAAGCGGACCAAACGGGCCGAGTTACTGACGTAATGGCCAAAAGTTTCAGCACGACGGCGCTTGACATGGCAACTTTCAAAGACGCCATGAAATTTGTTGCGCCAGTAGCAAAGTCGGCAAACGTTAGTTTGGAAACTACAACCGCCATGCTAGGTTCACTTGCCAACTCTGGTATTAAAGGCTCCCAAGCTGGCACGGCGTTGCGGCGCATTATTTCAGACTTGGGCGCAACAGGCGGCGACGTGGAGGCGGCCCTGAAAGACTTGGCAAACACAGAACTAACATTGGCCGACGCAAAAGACGAAGTTGGTCGTTCGGCGCAAAGTGCCTTGCTGGTCTTAGCAAAGTCTACCGAGGAAACCGCATCGCTTACCGAGGCATACAAAAACAGTGCAGGCAGCGCCAAAGATATGGCGGGCACTATGGACAACACCAGCCAGGGGGCGTTGGCGCGTATGAATTCAGCTATTGAAGGCGCCCAAATTGCGTTTGGTAAAGTGTTGGCCCCAGTTATTGAGAAGGTCGCGAAGTTTGTCGAAAATTTAGCAAACAAGTTTTCTAACCTGAGCGAACGCCAAAAGAAAGTGATTGCCATCATTGGGGGGGTTGCTGCCGCTATTGGGCCACTGTTGGTTATTATTCCCTCACTTGTTAGCGTCGCCTCCGTTGCTGGCCCAGCGTTGGGCGCCGCGTTCACTATGATGACAGGCCCAATCGGGATTGCCATTGCAGCCATTGCAGGTTTAACGGCTGCGTTCTTTTATTTCTGGGATGAAATTAAAGTGCCAATCACCAAAGCAATCAACGCGCTCATTGACTTTTGGAATCAACAAAGTGAAATTCACATTGGTATTGAATTGCTAAAGCAGGCATTTGTGCAAACGTTTACCGTTGCGCAACAATATGTGCAGGCGTCTATTGATATAATGAAGACGCTGTTTTTTGCAATTAAAACCGCTACAACTGAAGGATTCTCAGCAGGTTTTGAAGTTCTAAAGGAGGGCGTAATAGGGATTAAGGATGACATTGTAGCAACGGGTCACGAAGTGTACGACGGTTGGATTGATGCGTTTAACAGGGGCAAAACAAAAAAGCCCGTGGAGTTTATCACCACTGACGATTTAGACAGAGGGATGGACCGCATTAAATCAATGTTTGACTTTGATTTGTTTGGCGGTGGCGGTGGCGGTGGCACAGCATTAGACGCTGTAACCGACAGCGCAAAGGACATGGTTAAACCATTTGACCAGGCGTCGGAATCTCTTGGCAACTTAGAGAAATCGTTAAAAGTTTCTACGCTATCAATTGCCGAGGGAATCAAACCCATGAGGAAATTACAGGAAGAATTTGTCGCAGTGATGGATTTAAGTGACGGGGTAACCGGGGCGTTTGTTGGTATTGGTGAAGCAATTTCGGGCATGGTTACAGGTGCCGTGACAAAGACTGAGATACTAGGCAAAGCCATTGAAGGCTTAGGAAACTTTTTGAAAAAGATGGGAAGCGCAATGGTTATGCAAGCCGTGGCAATGCTTGAATTCCAAAAGTCTTTGATTATAAATCCAGTCAAAGCCATTGCAATGGGAACGGCCTTCGTTGTCGGCGGCGCATTGCTTGCAAGCTACGGGCAACAATTAGGCGAAGGGGTGGCCTTGGCTAAAGGGGGTTTGGCATTTGGCGAAACGTTGGCGACTGTGGGTGACAACCCAGGCGCAAGGTTTGACCCAGAGGTTATTGCGCCATTGTCTAAGTTAGAAAAAATGATGGGTGGCGGCGCCGTTCAAGTTCATGGCCGCATTAGTGGCAACGATATTTTGTTAAGCAACGCCCGCGCAGAACGCGATAGAAATCGAACATTCTAATGGCATATATATACGCAACGACAACGTTTGAACGTATCAACGGCGACGAAGTAAAAGTTGACATTGTACACAACGCCTCGGGCGTAGCGCCTGGCAATACCTTTGACGTTGACCCTGTTGGTTATACGTTAGAATTTGTGCCTGAAGATGACAGGCACATGAAGCCCGGCATCGTGTCTGGTAAATGCACAATCAACACACTTTGGGAAAGTGGCGCTGCGTTGACAACGCTACTAACAAACCTCACAACCGCAGACGAAGGGGAATGGTGCATTGATTTATATAGAGGTGCTGCAAGCGACCCGTTTTGGAGTGGCACTATTGTATCAGACCAATTTGAAATATTAGAAGGCAGCGCGGTGCAGTCTTGCAAGATTGTGGCCGTAGATGGTTTGTCGATGCTAAAAAGCGTTTTGTACAACGACAACGGCAACCCATATCAGGATTACAATACCATGCAAGGGTACATCAGGAACATTCATGAAAAATGGGTGTTGTTTGACCACTTAGACACAAAGTATAATGCCAGCCCAACGGCACGTTTTAACATTGCGGATGACGTAGTTAGCACAGACCAAGACAATTATACAACGCACCCTAGCGGCACAAACATGCGGGTTTTTCAAAAGACCCGTTTGCACAACAAGACCTTTTACAACGTTAACGAACAATTTGAGAAGGAATACCGCAACTGTTACGAAATACTACAAAGCATTTGCAACACGTTTCAAATGCGTTTGTACGCTTATTCTAGCGCGTGGCATTTTGTGCCCGTCGCGTTACAGGCCGACGACTTAACGGGTTACACGGAAAGATGGAACCAAGTCTTTATTGACGACACCCAAATTGTGGCCGCGTGGAATTACCAAACAACCGACACACAAAAAGCATCGGGGTGGGTGCGCTCACTTACCGCGCCGACAACATCTGTAAAATTAACGCGGGATTTGAGTGACGTCATAGCGTTGTCACAGTTTGATTCAAGTTATACGATGGGCAGCGTTGTTGACGGCCCGCAGTATTTTTATCCAAGCAGGACAAATGGCGATAACGAGATGTACCATGTTGCTGGCCGCATCAAAATTGACATTAGCCAAATTACATATAGCGAAGACTCCGACCCCTTGGTGCCTGGGCGGTTCGCAATAAAAATGGGTTGGTTATGGCATTACACCGACGGCACTAATTACGAGCAAGTTTTAAGGGGGTTAGAAAAGAAAACGCCGCCGTTAAGCCAATCACTGTGGGGTCCAGTTTTCCCCGGTTCTAATCCAGAATACGATTACACGGGTTTCACTTATCAGTTGGCAACTTTTACTGAGACAACAAGCAACACGGTAGTAGCTGGTTATTACGTGCATCAAGATATACCAGAGGAAGGGCACCAATTTTTTTACAGAACCAACGTTGCCGATACGCGTTTTATTGACTTCCATATTTTGTTGCCAGCGCCGTTAGAGGATAGCGATTTGTTCCAAATGAGTTTGGACGTAGAGACTTACGATTACACAGGAGAAGTAAACGCAACTTTTGCGGCAGCGATAACACCGACAATTGAGACGTTATATGTTAGGCAATTAAAAGACGGCGCACAATTTGAATTGAAAGATTTAGATTACCACGCAACAACAGGCACGGGCCAAGACAGGTTAGATTTAGGAAAAACCTTTATTGGTGATATAGGCGCCACCGGGTCGGTTGGGGGGATTGAGGTTTACAACGGTTCTAGTTACGCCGTCAGCACAAATTGGGTAAGCCAAGCACAGTCTACAACGAAGCGAATTAATCAACTGTGCGTTGAGGAATTACTTGCAATGCACAAAGAGAGCCGCAATATTGAACGCGGTTTGATATTGTCAAACGACGTCACCACGTACCCAAGGCCGTTTGATAGGTTTTACGATTCAGACACGGGGTTTTATTACGCAGCGTTGTCCTATAAAGAATTTGGTTCCATGATTGAACACGACGCAACGCTGTTTAAGATTGGGCGGAATTTTAGCGATGTCAATTTTGAAAATGAAGACCCCGTAGTGACGCGTTACGAAGGCGGCGACGGGTTGGCCGCAGGTGAGCAAACGACAGACGTCTTAAAACCGACTAGCGTAGGCGTACCGTTTAACGCAGAAAGCGCAACAATTTTTGAAGATTGGAACACCGCAACTGTGGGCGGCGGCCAAACCCTAGAATTATATTACACGGTTAGCACAAACGGCCAAGGCCAATATTTTGTCAATCAAGGCCAAGACCCACCAACAAATTACACAATCGAACGCACCGTATTTGTTAACGACGAAGCGTTAGCAACTCATTCCGATTCTGGTTGGTCAACGCCTAGCGGATTGCAACCAGCGGCAGACGCGCCTACCGGAGTGCGCATTGAAAAGGTGTGGGATTCGATTAATGCCTACATGCAAAAACTAGACAACCCGTGTTATTCGTTTGCTGTTTTCTATAACGAACAATTTGACGGCAAACTGTTTGATACTTACGACGATTACGTTGGCGGTTGGAGTTTGCGCAAGTTGCGCAGCGGTTACACGGGTAATTGCATAACGGTGCGCCGCACGGGTTCAAGTCCGGCTAGCAGCGACATTGGGTTTGACAGTGAGGGTAATTTAGACACGGCTGCGCTGTTGTCTTTTGTTGGAAGCGACGACGGGTTTGTCACAAAGTGGTATGACCAAGGCGGGTCAAATGATTTAATACAAGCCGCGACAGCAAACCAACCGCAGATTGTTTCTTCAGGCGCAGTTATTACGTTGAACGGAAAACCTGCAATGGATTTTGACGGGAGTAACGATACGTTGTATTCATCAACAAACATCAACCCCAACCCCGACGGCAAGTTTACAGGTGCATGCGTTTACGCAACAGACAGTACCTCAACAGGCCAAAACGTTGTTAGTAGTTGGAACAGCAGCCAAAGCAACCAAAACTTCCAGCACCAGTGTTTGTCAACAGGCAAGGCGCGTTGGGGTTACAGATACACAAACGGCCAATTCCCACGCCCAGACACGACAAGCGCACTAACGACAGACCAACGAATCACCTGTGCCCAGTTTTACAGAAACTTCGCAAAGGCTTGGTACAATGGCGCTGAAGAATCAGACAAGTTTAGCGCAAACATTAGCACGGTAAACCCGAATCAATCATCTACAAGCTTCCGAATTGGTGCGCGTTCAGATAACAGCGCAGGCATGTTTAACGGTAAATTCCAAGAGTGCGTCTTGTTTAGTCAAGCATCGACGGCGCACGACGCGGACGCAATGAGCGATGAGATAAACAACTTTTACGGCGCATATTAATGGAATGGATATTAGTAAACCCCGAAGGGCTTTTAACAAGCGTCGCCCGCGCTGAAATTATTTCGCGGGAGTTGTACAACATTACCCGTCCTGTGTTTGTGCAAACACCAGATGAATTAAAATCTATTTTGTTTGCATGGATTACACACCCAGACGACCCAACGTTAGCTGCCTTAATTATTGACAGTGACCAGGTAATCGACGTTCACCCATCATGCACGCTTGAAAAGTTAATAGCATGTTTTCCAGAATTGACGGTGGATGAAAGGTTTGCGTTATCTTCTATTGTGCATCAGGTGGGACAATTTCCGTTTGGCTTAATTCTGCCAGACAGCGTTACAATCCGAGATGAAAAGTACATGATTGCTAACGGATGGATTGAACCTTTCGATAATGATTGAGCAGGCCAAGGGAATATTACAGAACACGTTAAACGTTACATACGTGGGGCTAGTGTGGATTGATTACATTAACGACGCCATCACAGTAATTGCGGGGTTGACGTTAATTTGGTGGAATGTCGAGCGCGCAATGCACGCACGGCAAGACCGGAAATCGGATGAAATACTTTAATTATCACGAATTCGATTCACCAGATAAGCCAGGTTCAGGACACGACATGGACCCGTGCTTTTTAGAAATGTTAGACGAGGCCCGAACGAATGCCGGGATTCCTTTTCATGTGTCGAGCGGATTTAGAACACCAGAATACAATCGAGAATTGCGAAGAAAAGGCTATAAAACAAGCCGCCAAAGCGCGCACCTTAAAGGGAAGGCGGCAGATATTCGTTGCGAAAACAACGCTGACCGTTTCCTTATTATTAGTGGCGCTATTCAGGCCGGGTTTACAAGAATTGGTATTGGAAAACGCTTTGTGCATCTAGACAACTGTACGGCTTATGACGACAAAATCGAAGAAATCGTCTGGGTCTATTGACTTCCTTGCTTTATTAAAAGCGTTAGACATTAGCCAGGCATTTAAGACTAAAGGCAATCTGCGCCGTTGGTCAGCAAAACGAACGGTGGGTGGGTTGATTGCTACAACTGCTTGCCACGACATTTATGTGCATGGAATCAGTTGGCCAGGCGTTTGCATGTGTCTGGTTGCTGTTATACCTTTAAGTTTGTCCTTTCTCGAACGGTGATTCGGGAGGATGTGTGTAGATATTTGTAGGACGCCTGCCGACGGTCAAACGTTGGTGGGCGTTTTTAACGTTGCCATGTGAATAAGTGTGCATGCCCGTGGTGTCAGAGTGGCACTATTAGGGGCCATGTTTGTGGCATGAATTTATTTACAACGAAGGCGATAAGCCACACAGTCACCCCGCCGCAGGCGTTTTCATCTTACAATGATTGGATGAGGTGGATTACACAACGCAACGTATCACAACGCCTGTACAGGTGGCAAAAGCAAAACAATGGGTGATACACACACAAAGTATAACCGCGATTATTTAGACGAAGCGAAGCAAGTTCACGGCGGTATTGATATGACAGGCAGTTACAAATGCTTGCCAGATAATAACATGCGTTTTGACGTTGCTCACATGCGTTCAAATGGCTATCAGTTGTATCAAGATTTTGTCCATGATGACGGGTCAAAGACACGGTGGTGGTTTTACAACATTGATACTTGGAAAGCGCGAATAATGCGTAT
>MDSV01041419.1_pt1 | contig 18435 bp, 17 predicted proteins | sample 810851 | NCBI WGS metagenome assembly MDSV01 (sample SAMN05326640, study PRJNA326480) | marine metagenome | isolation source: seawater | place: Atlantic Ocean: North East | collected 2012 | reverse complement strand
TTGCTATATCAACATACAATTCATTTCTGTCTATTCTAGTAGGTGTGTTGTTTGTTTCATCACAAACTACTAAGAAGTCAAATAATGCTCTTTGTCCAACTAGTTCTAACAAGAATGACTCAACTGCTTGTTTGATTTCATTTCTTGTAAGTTGATCATTTGGTTCAAAGATAAACGGTTTTGCAATTGAATCTAATTGATTTCTTAAAAACACAACTAATCTTGAAACGTTTATTCTATCTAAAGCACTAGATCCTGAAACTTTAGTTAAGTTACCAAAGTTTACAATACCTGCTCCTGAGAAGAACGTTATTGGATTTACTTTTGCTGTGTGTAAGGCATCTCTAGCCGATTCTGTTAATGACACTGCATCAAATTCACCTGTTGAAGATTCAACGTATCCAACTGCTGTTGCGTTGTCAACAATACCTCTTCTTGTGCCTGCTGGTGCAAACCATGGGAATCCAATGTTGTCATTGTTTGCAAGTGTTCTTAGTATCATGTGTGACGGTGGAACAATAATTGAGTTTCCTCCGTTGTCAGTTGATTTACCTGACGGATAAAACACGCCTAGGTGTTCACTTGCTGAAACTAGTCCATCTTCACCGTCGCTGGTTGCTGATGCACTGTTATTTGCCCAGTTGCTCACTGCTGTAGATGTTCCTGCCAGTCTAAATGGTGTATCACCTACCACAAACGCTGTGTTGTTTCTGTCTGTGTTTAGGCCAATCATGTTAGATATTACTTCTGGATAACCAGGACAAGCAATTACATTAAATCCTCTTTGATCTTCTCTGATTGCTTGGTTGCTATCTATTTCTGATTTAAGTTGACTTACAACAACTTGTCTCTGTGCTTTTCTACCAAAAGTACCTGAGCCATCATCGTTGTTAGCAGATTTAGTTACCCATCTGTCTGGATAGTAACCTGCTACTGACTCATTACTTTGTCTAACGTTACCTAAGCCAGTTGATCCTGAACCTGGGTAAGCAGTTGTTGTGATGTAGTCGTTTTTGTATTCTTTTACATTGTATCCTGATCTTCTTGTGTTGAACAATAAGATACCTTTTGGATATAAGTCTGGATCTGGCGCATCTGGATCTAAGAAGTTGTCACTTAATAAATCTTTAATTGTACTTGCCGTACCTGCACCTGTGTTTCCGTCTGCGTTTTTATCCAATGTTGTGTGATATCTAGCATCTGCAAACACAACTCCGTCTTCTGTTGTTTGATCACTTTTGTCAACTAATTCAAATGCCGCACCTGTTGTTGTAACAGTTGTTCCATTTGCAGTATTTGTTGAACTTATTGTTGCAGATGTGTTGTATCTGTAAAGTTTTGGATAGTTTTCTAAGTCTGATGTGTCAATCCATAAGTCATTATTTGATAATGGTGTGCCATCTGACTGTGTAGTTGGTTCTGTTGCACTAAATTGTGGACCATTTGGATCAGTTCCTGAGTTAACATTTAAGTATCCTCTAAAACTTGTTCCATCGTGCTCTAGTATATCAGCATCTAAGTTTGTGTTGTACCATAACTTACCGTTGCTTGGCTCGTTTGTTGGTGCTGAAGTTGATGCTACGTAAGATAAACGTTTAAAGTTACTAGCAATAATTGTTGCCGGTAAAGCCGTTGAATCTTCTGTTGCACCTGCTGGAGCATCATACAAGTTATCAATTAGTGTTGTACTATTTGCTGTGTATGTTCCATAAGAGTGAGCAGTTGCGGCGCTAAAGCCTGCATCTGCTAATGGTGTGCCTGATAATTCAAGCATTCTAATCTCACCACCAAGTGTGTGTTTGATTTCAATTGCACCTTTAAGTTCGCCTGAATCAATAACTCTTGCTTCAATGTTTGTAAATCCAGCATTGCTGATTCCTGTTACAAAGTCATCTGCATCTGCTACTGTTGAGTCTCCCGGTCCTGCAACTGTTACTGTTTTAACAGTATCTAAAGCCGCTTGTCCTTTTAATGACTCTGCCATTTTGAATGTTTCACCTTTTACAAATACTGGTGCAGTGGTTTTACTTTGAATTATTGTTTCGCCACCTTCATATCTAAATGTTTGGAAGTCACCTACTCTTAAAGTTGTGTCTGTATCATTAACAGAAGTTTGTTCTGTTACATTAAATTGTGTGTAAAGTGTACCTGCTGATATGCCTGTACCGCCATTGCTTGGATCTAAATTAAAGATTGCAGTATGGTTATTGTCATGTAAAGGAGCACTTACAGTTGAAAATGCCGCTGAACTTGAACTGTATAATTTAATAACAACATCTGTACCTGAATTAGGTGAAGTTGTTTTAAACCATAGTGAACCATTAGGTCTGTTGTCTTCAGCAGTTTTCCAAGTTGGTCTGTTTGAGTGTTTTTTCTGCTCAAAACTTACGCCTTTGTAAGTTCCTGCTGTTATTCCAGTCACAGATAAAATTGTTCCTGTGCCGTTTTCGATTCTTATTGTGTTGGCACCACCTACTGAATCACCGTAGTTTGTACCGTTGTGATATATTTCAACTTTGCCTGTTGTGGCATCAACTGCGGCAGTAACTCCTTCAATACTTGCATTGTTAATTGATGTTGCCAATGCTGAGAAAGTTGTACCTGATAATGTTACAGTTGCGTCATTTATTACAATTGTGTTTCCATTTACAAGTGTACCTGAAGTTGCTGTTCCTTCAATTGTTGGCCAACTAATGTGCCAATCTGTTGAACCTACTTGTACCCAACTACCACCATCATTTTTGTAGTATATTGGATTTGTAACAGCAGTTGTATTAATTGCGTATTGTCCTTGTGAACCATAACTTGCTTTTGGAATGCCAGTAGATACATTACCTACTAGGTTGTTTACATCTGTTATAAATTTAGGTGTTATTGTTGTAAATGATTGATTTGTTTTAGACCACTCAAATAATCCAATAGTTGAACTAGCCAAGTCGAACCAGTATGTACCATCGTCTGGATTTTCAGTTGGTGCTGATGTTGAACCTATTAAATCACTAGTGTCTACATTGGCTCTCAAAATAAATGCTTTGTTGGCAACCCCAAGGAATGAGTAAGCCGCTTGTAAACCGTATTCGTTTAGTTCATAACCATTTAATGCTCCACCAGATGAATCTGTGTAAAATTTTGGATCACCAAATGTTTCTGTTAATTCTCTTTGTGATGATATTAAGAAAGCCTGATTAGCGTTTGCTGTCTGTGTACCAGACGCTGTGCCATCACCTGCTCCGTTCTTTTTATCTTGTCCAGATGCTACTATTATAAGTGGAGTAGTACCTGCATCTGATGGTACGTAAAAACTTTCATCAATTACTGAAACGTTTACTCCTGGACTTGTTAATGTTGCCATATGTTTATTCTCCTTGCAAGGTTCTTAATGCTATTTATAGCGAATACAGTAAAATACCACTAAACTATGGCTGAATATGGTACCTATATAGGGCACGTAAATACACATATGAAAAGACCTTTGTGTAAAAACTGCCAAGAAAGGCCAAGAGCATATGCTTATAGGAAAGCCAATAAAATCTATTGGCGTAGTCAATGTGATTCTTGTATACGTAAGAAGAAAAAATTACGAACTGGCTTTGCACCAAAATGGTATAAGAACGGTTATAGAAAAAAGTCTAGATGCGAACTTTGTGGTTTTAGGTCAAAAAGTAGTATTCAGATGAATGTTTATCATGTTGATGGCAATCGAAACAATGTGTCTCTTTACAATTTAAAAACAATTTGTGCTAATTGTCAGCGCCTTAAAAGTACTCAGAATTTGGGATGGCAACTTGGGGACTTGGAAGTAGATGAGTAGTCATATCATATATCTGTTTATGCAGTGATTCTATAGTATGCGTATTTTCTAATATGTAATCATAATCAGTACCAATCCAGTCCCATTCACTTTGATGTGCACCAGATTCTATCATGGTTTGTTTGTTGGGGATTTCAGTTCTTTTTACTAAAACAATTTTGCCACCTTTTTCACGTATTTGTTTAATTTCATTAACAAATCTTGTGTCTGAAATTACTGTATTGGTGCCTTTATATCTAGCCATGCATGAGTCTACCCAAATGCTATCTAGCATGTTACCTCTACACACTTCTGTGCCAAAATATTGTAAGACCCATCTAGGCGTTACACTTTTTCCAAATCTTTCACTCCAAAATTTGTCAGGTTGTTCTCGCCAATGTCTACTAGACTCTGTGTTGCCCTCAAGCATTTCTCTGTCCCAACCAAAAATATTTGCTGTTGCGTCTTTTAAACTTTGTGCAAATGAATCTCTGACAAATCCGTGGTGTGACACCAGTCGTTCTGCAACGGTGTCTTTTCCAGAACCAATTAATCCTACCAAACCTATCAACATAAGTTTAGTATATTAACAGTTTTTTAGTCTTTTTTCAAGTTCTTTCTTAACTTCTCTTACAGCGTTTAACATATGAAATGTTATACGCCAATTGGGTCCTGCTTTTAGCAGTACTTCAAATGCTATTGTCAATTGTTTTAATTGTCTGTAAGATAATTTGGACAGTTTTGTGAAGTATTTGTTTTTTGCCATAATTCGTGCCTTTTTGTTTGCCTGTTTTACAAGTTTATTTAATAAGTGTTTAGATTGAATTAACCTATAACAAAACTGTGTGGAGTGCCACCTTCTGCAAAATTGCCAATTTCTTGATCGAGTCTTTCCATTTCAGCCAATCCTGCTTGTTTTAATTCTCCACCGTTAAGTGTGGTACCGCCTTGTGGACCTGCAATAGTATTGAATTTTCCTCTTGCTTCACCTAACATTGTTTTACAAACTGCAAGAGTGTAATCTCTGATCCACGGTTTCGAATAAATGTCTTTTAACAAAGTTATGTCAGGTCTAAAATTATCAGTGTGCATCAAAATTGTTTCGTTGTCTGCTCTTGGTCTTTGTGTAATGGTCAATTGTTTGGTTGCAACATCAAAGTGAAATTGTATAAATGACCCAAATAATTTTCCAACAAGTTCTTGATAACTTGCAAATGCATAGTAAGTTGCTAGTCCACCTGTAGCGCCTGCTCTTAATAGATAAGTGTTGGTGTATGCTAAATTGAATGGTTCAAACAAAGTACCACCCTCACCACCTTCAGTTCGTGATCCCACTGTTCTTCTAAATAACTTTCTTACATTGATCACCTCATCAGGCAATATGTATTTGTTCTGATTTTCTGTAAGGGTTAAAAACGCATATGATTCTTCAACAGCATTTGATGATCTTTGTCTATATCTGTTTATTGCTCTTTCAAGTCCAGTTTCGTAGTGTTTTGGATCAAGTTCAACCTCGATCATGCCCTCACCTAGGTTGTTTTTGACGTAATCGAATACTTCTTGTTGTAGTGTTTGTAGTTCTGACATAGTCATATTTATTGCCTTTGCCCTAACAATAAATATGTACGCAATGCCACGACTATCAATTTTTAAGCCTGAAAAGGGCAATGATTACAAGTTTTTTGACCGTAACATCAAAGAGATGTTTACAGTGGGTGGCACTGATCTGAATTTACACAAATATCTTGGCCCTCATAGACAGGGAGATACCAATAAAGACGGCGACGCTTCACCTACACAACCAAACTATGCTCCAAGTGAAATAGGAGAGACAACTATTCAAGATCTGCTATTTTTAGAAAATAGAGATAGAAAGTATAGTCAAGACATTTACACCATACGTGGCATTTATAATGTTCAAGACATCGATTTTAATCTTAGTCAATTTGGCATGTTTTTGCAAAATGACACATTGTTCTTAACCGTACATTTGAACGATACTGTGGAAAGAATAGGAAGAAAAATTATGTCAGGAGATGTAATTGAATTCCCTCATATGAAAGACGATTTTAGTTTAGATGCAAGTATTCCAATAGCACTAAAAAGGTACTATGTGGTAGAAGATGTTAATAGAGCCGCTGAAGGATTTTCACAAACATGGTGGCCTCACTTGTTAAGAATAAAATTAAAAACACTAGTAGACAGTCAAGAATTCAGAGATATCCTTGGAGATGCAGATTCCACAGGTTCTTTGGCAAGTTACATGAGTACATTTAACAAAGAAAAAGACATTAATGATCAAGTTGTTGCACAAGCCGAACAAGATGCACCAAAATCTGGATTTAATTACAAACAATACTATGTTGCACCTATCGATGAAAGAGGAAACATAAGAACAGAAAACGTTAACACTGAAGAACAAAGAGCAAGTTCAGATAGAAGTGTTAATGCTGTTCTTGATACACCTGCAAGTTCACATTATGGATTTTATCTCGACGGCGATGGTGTTGCACCCAACGGTGCTCCTGCAGGTTTTGGTACTGCGTTTCCAAGTAGTGGAGTTGACAAAGGTGATTATTTCTTAAGAACAGACTTCTTGCCAAATAGATTGTTTAGATATGACGGATTAAGATGGGTAAAAATTGAAGACAGTGTAAGAATAACTAAAACCAATGACGACACACGTGCTAATTACAAAACAAAATTTGTTAATCAATCAGGAACTACTACAATTAATGGTTTAACTGTTGAACAAAGACAAGCACTGACAGAAGCATTGAAACCAAAGGCTGACAATTAATGTTACATTTTTACGAAGGACAAATTAGGAAATTTCTTACCCAGTTTATAAGAATTTTAAGTAATTTTAATGTAGAAACTGGAAAAGCAACAGACGGTTCTGTAAAACTAAGAGCAATACCTGTCATGTACGGAGACATGACAAGACAAGTTGCAAATATCATAAGAAATAATTCAGAAAACGCTTTACAGTATGCACCAAGAATGTCCGCCTATGTAACTGCATTAGATTATGATAGAGAAAGAATGCAAAATCCTTATCATATTGAAAAACAACATTTGAAAGAACGTGAATTAGATGAATCAACAGGTGAATACACAGATAAACTAGGTGCTGGATACACAGTAGAAAAAGTTATGCCCTCGCCTTTTAGACTTAACGTAGCCTGTGACATTTACACATCAAACACAGACCAAAAACTACAAATATTAGAACAGATTTTGTATCTTTTTAATCCAGACTTTGAAATACAAAAGTCTGACAACTATATTGATTGGACTAGTTTAAGTTATATTGAATTAACTGATATATCATTTAGTTCAAGAACAATACCTGTTGGTGCAGACACTGAAATTGATGTGGCAAGTTTAAAATTTAGTATGCCTATTTGGTTGTCACCTCCTGTTAAAATATCAAAATTAGGTGTTGTGCAAAAAATTATAATGAGCATATACGATGACGATGGCGGTATTGCAAAAGATCTAATAGATGGAAGTTTAATTTCCAAAAGTTATATTACACCAAACAATTATGGTTTACTGCTTCAAGGTAATCAATTGCGTTTAGTTGGATCAACTGGTACAAATGTAAAATCAGGTGGCGACGGCTTTTATACTGGAGCAAAAGAACCAAGCACTTTTGACCCTTTAGAACCGTTTGGTTCACCAATCAATTGGAACGTATTATTAAATCAATATGGAAAAATTACTAATGGTACAAGTCAAATTAAACTTACACAAGAAGGCGGCAATGAAATAGTTGGAACTATTTCAACAACTCCACTAGATGAAACAATACTTTTGTTTAATATAGATACTGACACTATTCCTGCAAACACTTTAACAAATGTGTTAAAAGTTATCAACCCTTTAACATTTGATCCAGGAACTCCAGGTGACGGCGATAGATATCTAGTAACAGACGCAGTAGGAGATTCAACAAATACGTTTGATGCCGCAACATGGGGTAATTTAAGAGCCAGTGTAAATGATATTATTCAATATAATGTGTCAACAGGCAAATGGGGTGTTGTATTTGATGCTTCTAATCCAGATTCAACACAACATTATGTTACAAATACAAACACAGGTATACAATATAGATTCAATGGAACAAGTTGGGTCAAAAGTTATGAAGGTATATACCTTGCTGGTAGATGGACTATGGTTTTACCAGGCGGATCTACACAGTACAACGTTGATACAGACGTAAATCAGTCAGGTTCTGGCGCCGACGGCACTTACTAAAATAATTAATATAAATGGACAAAAATATTATATGCTCAGGTGCATTGTTCTATGCAACTGGCACAAAAAGATTTTTATTTTTACAAAGAAATGATCCTAAGACCAAAGGTTCTTGGGGACTTGTTGGCGGTAGAGCAAGATATACTGAAAGTGCATTCGAAGGATTAAAAAGAGAAATATATGAAGAAGTCGGAGACACTCCAAAATTTAAAAAAGTTATTCCATTAGAACTTTTTACAAGCAATGATCAAAAATTTTATTTCCACACTTATGTGGTTGCAATTGAATCTGAATTTTTGCCAAAATTAAATGGTGAACATTCAGGATATTGTTGGACTGCTTTTGAATCTTGGCCTAAAAATTTACATGCTGGATTAAGAAATACTCTTAACAACAAATCTATTAAGGGTAAATTACAAACTATTCTTGATTTAATAACTTAAATTACACAAATAACCAATGTACAAATTTTGGTGGGAACCATTGTAGAATCCATGCTCTATTTCTATATAAAGGATATAATTCTTCTAAATCAATTTCAGCAATGTCCTTGTATTGAACCCTAAAATAAGGATAATCATCTGAAGTGAATATTAGGTCAAAATTATCTTCTGAACCTTGATATATTCTAATTTGAAGGTAACGGAATCTTTGATCGTGTACTAACTGTTTCATTGCACTTCTCCTGCTTAAAAAAAGTGCGTTCCTTCGGCTAGCCTACTTCCGTCCCTAAGGATGAACGATTATAAAATTATTTATAAATTTTCAAAAAAAAAGGGCGACAATAAATGCCGCCCTTTAAACTACTTAGGAAGTATTAATACTTATTAGTTGTTAGTTCTCACCACACAATTTACCATACCTATACCTGAATCAGTTTTTGCCTCTAAGGCTCTACCAATTACATGAAATGGGTTGATTGTGTCTGAATCTGCTACTGCTCTTGCAGTACCTTTTACGTTTGATGTTACTAATCTTTGTCCTTTTGCAACTTGACCTTGAACTCTCACTGGAGTTCTACCAGTCATTGCTACAAATGGATGAGATTCTGAATTTCCTGCGCCGGCATTCATCGCATAAGCCGGATTGCTAGAAATTACACCAAATACTTGATCTGACATTTCTGCATCAGTCTCAGTGATTTCTTGTAAACCACCAAGCATTACTACTGCACCTTCCGCCATAGGAGCATCTGCGGCAAATCGCTCCCCAACGTCCGCGTATTGCGCCGATGTTGATAAAGCGTGTACTACGTTTGCTCGTATGTCTACCAAGTCTCCTGTTGCTGGTCTTGATGAACCAGATCTTTCTCTTTTGAAAGCAGTAAAGGCTCCACCTGCATTACCGTGAATTGTTGTTCCGTCATCTGCAAATGTTTCGTCCCATGCCCAAAGAAGTGCTTTCTCTGTGGCAGTTGATCCTTCACCTCTGTTGATTTGTAATCCTGATACGTCAGGAGTACCAGCATTGTTAGAAACGTTTCTGTTTACTTCAATGAGGTTATCTTCAACTGATAGTGTAGTGGTGTTTAAGATTGTTTGCGTACCGTCTACTGTTAAGTTTCCGTGTACTCTTAATCCGTCGTCAGTGATCGTCAATTCAGTATTACCGCTTACTGTTGCTGTAATCGAAGTTGAAGCCGCTGTCACGTTGGTCGTTCCAGATGTGATTGCCGTTGTGGAAATCCCAGATATCTGATCGTCAACGTATTTCTTATTGGCAAATTGACCATCGGCATTTGGTGCCGCTGTTGCTCCGCCTGTAATGGTGTTAGCGTTAGCAGATATTACTATATCTCCTACTTCTAATCCATTATTAACTCTAAAGTTACGTGTTGTCATGGTTCCATATCTCCCGCATGATTGTTATTATTGTGTTGTATTTATTTGGCTAAGGCGTTAATTCTGTAAGCACTAACAGTGGTTGACGCACCCGAAGTGGATGCTACTAGCAATCTGCCTGTGTTTTCTGCATCATCTTTGTAGTCTGCGGTAAATGACAGTTGATTTGTTGCTTTTGTACTTACAAATGGACCACTGGCTACTGTTATGTCACCACCACCCATTGCTAAGAAAACTTCATTCACAGCATATTCTCCTTCAGTGGCATTTTTACTAACAAGATAGTAAACTGCTCCGTTGGCTGTGGTTTCAATTAGTTCGTCCACTGCTGTGGCACTTGAAGAAATAGTTGTTGGTGCAATGGCTTCGCTGTTGCTGAATGACCCATCATTGGATGTCATTGTGTCTTTTAACATGATTGCATGTACAGTAACTCTTAAGTTTGGTTCTAAGCCAGCCGCTGATACTACAACATTACTACCACTTATTGCCGCTGTCAAAGTCAACATTGCATTACTACCTGTTTGTATGCCACCAAATTGTGAAATAAATGCATCTGTACCATCATGCACTACAAGTGCTTCGGTGTTTCCAACTTCTGTTTTGGCATTGTTGTTAACACTTATAAAAAGTTTGGCTCCTCTAAATGTTGCATGAGCAAAACTTACTAAACTTTCTGACGCAGAGTCAACATCTGTGTTTTGACTAATAATAACATTACCGCTTGTGCCTGTACTAGTGTTATCACCTAGTCCAAATTTGTAAAATGATAAAGTACCACCTACTGCGTTAGTACTTGCCGCTTTTACTCTAACCATTTCTGTATCAAAACTTGTTGAGAAAGTTGTCATGTTAGTTGATGCTTTGGATTGTGCACCTGCGGATGATATAAATGATGCTGTATCATTGTGACAAACACTGACTTTTTGTACGTTAATAGCGTCTTCGTTGAAATCATTTGATACAACATAATATAAAACACTGTCTTGAAATGTTGAATGAAAACTATCAATTGTTCTTGCAACTGATGTAATTTTTTTATCATTAATTACAAGTGCGGCTGAATCATCACTGACAGGAGCACTACCTACTGTACCAAAACTTAATGTACCTGCTCCGTCTGTAACAAGTGCTTGGCCATCTGTACCATCTGCTGTTGGTAGTGCAAATGCTGTACCACCTGATGTTATTGATAATTTTGATCCATCTGATTCTATTTTTTCATTGGCATCTGTAAAATGTAAACCAACGTTTGTTGGAATTATTACGTCTGTGGTTGCTGTAAGTTTTATATTATTGCCTGCAATTGTTAAATCTGTGCCATCACCTTCAATTTTTTCTCCGTCATTGCCAAATGTTAATCCAATATCTGCTGGTATGTTGATATCACCATTTGCTCCTACACTAAATGAAATATCTGTGCCATCTGATTCAATTTTTTCAGCACCTGTACCATCTAAAACTAGACCTATGTTGGCAGGTATTACAACATCAGCGCCTGCTGTCAAGTTTATGTTTCCTGTACCTGCAGGGTCTATTGTGATGTCCGCATTTGATCCATTGGATGCTATGTCATTTGTTGTCACAGAAGTTGCTGTTACGGATCCAGCAAAAGTTCCTGCTCCATCTACATCTAATGTTGTGCCATTTAATAATTTTAATTCGTCGCTGTTTAGTCTAGCACTGATTGTGCTTGATCCTGCTTTGATTGTGTTGAATTCTATTGCTCCATCTTCTGTGCCATCGGATGCATCTAAAATTTTTCCTGATATCCTAGCATAAGTCACTGCCTGGTCAGCGTCATTTTCACCTTTGAATTGAATTCTTCCTATGTAATCTGCATCATCGGGACTTCCGCTGTTTCTCTTTAAAGTAATAACAGGTGCGGCTGAATTTGAATCTTCTGTACTTGTAATTAAAAGTGAATCACCAGTGGTTGTGTTGTCAATGCTTAGAGTCCCTGTAATACTGCCGTTGCCTGTACCACTGAATGCGTTGATAGTAGGATTTGTTAAAACTTTGTTTGTTAATGTTTGTGAACCTGTCAAAGTTACAACTGTGCCTGTATCTATAGCGTGTGTAACTGTGTTGTTGCTTACTGATGTGCTTATTCCATTGCCACCTGCAAAATGTAAAACTTCTGAATCCAAATCAATTGACAACACAGTTGAGTCATCTGCACTAAAGTCTAAGTCTTCTGCTGTTATCTGTGTGTCAACGTAATCTTTTACAGCGGCTGATGTAGGCAAAGTAGTATCATTGTCATTAGATCCAATACCTTCTGATTCTGTTACTATTGCGGCCGCTTTGAAATCCGCTACGTCAATATTTGAAATACTATTTCCTGTGCCTTCAACGTCAAAAGTTTTGTTTGTAAGTGTTAAAGTGTCTGACGCTATATTGGCGTCTTGTGTGTCTACATATGCTTTGATTGATTGTTGAGTTGCTAGTGAAGTTGCACTATCGCTACCCATTGCATCTTCATCTAATATTGTTGTGACAGTTGCACCGCTGGTGCCTACTTTTAAATTTTCTAATACAACTGTACCAGAACCACTTGCATTTATTTTAAGATCATCATTTGATCTATTTGTGCTAATGGCATTGTCCGAAATTGTTAAGTCATTTAAGACAATGTTTCCTGTTCCTGCTGTTGTTATTGTAAAATCTGCATTTGAAGGTGCTGTTAAAGTTGAACCAATTGAACCTATGTCACCCAAATCTTCTAGTGTGCCAAATTCAAGAGCGTTTCCTGCCGCGTTTACTCTTAGAACCTGTAATGATGAACCAATTGATGAAAGACCTGTTCCACCGAAGGATGTGCCTACTGTGTCGCCTGATTGGAATTCTGCCATTCCAGTGGCTACATTTGAAGCGTTAAAGACTACTCGTACCGGTGTTTTGTCTGCCATAAATTAGTTCTGTGCTCCGCCTTGTTAAACCCACGGAATGCATTCCCCTTACTTTATTTTGTAGGTATTTATGTTTAAAATTGGAATAGTGTTATACCAGCCGCATTGGTATTGAGAGCGTCGCCATTAGATAGAGTAAATGTTTGATTGGCTTCTGTGTAAACTGGCACATCTTCTATGGTGCCGTTAAACTCTAGTTCTAAATCTGCAGTACCGGCCAATAGTTGTGCATCTGTAAAATTTGTACTTCCGTCACTTACAAATACTTTGACAATCTGCACTGGTCTTGCACCTGTTTTTGTTGTTTTTCCACCAGTTATAATACTTTGATCTACAACTTTAGATCCTGTAGGTAGTGTGGCTCCTGTGGCCGCTATTGACAATGAACCTGTTCCATCTGAACTAATTGTTGCTCCACCTAGGTCAATTGTGTTTGCTGATAGATATGCTGTTTGCCATCTACGTGTGCTTGATCCTAATTGAAAAACTCCGTCTTGCGATGGTATTAAATTACCTGCAATTTCTACTCCAGAGGTACTATCTTCAGTTGATATCACTGTGCCTGCAAAACGTATGCCTTCTACAACTACATTTCCGTTGCTTGAAGTAAGTGTCAAGTCTGCATTGCTTGGTGCGGCAATAGTTGATCCATTAAATGTTAGATCTCCCACACTAACGTTTGCAATTTCGTTGTCTACATATGCTTTAACACTCTGTTGACTTGGTAATCTAGTTGCACTGTTGGATGACATATCATCTTCGTCAATCAACGCCGCCGTGATCCTAGCATCTGCCCTTGCATTTGTAAAATATAAATTAGTTGATCCTTCTGTAATCTCATCTGAATTATCTTTAGTTGCGATCTGAGTTGCTATATAGGCTTTTATTGATTGTTGTGTCGCTAATAGAGTTGCACTGTCAGATGAAAAGTCATCTTCATCAGCAATACCTGTTACACTAGCACCTGTTTGTAGAGTCAAACTGCCGTCAACTACAAGTCCGTCGTTGATATTGATAATTGTTGAATCATCAGAACTAATACTTGTACCTTTTATTTTTACACCTGATGCAACCACTGAACCTGTGCCTCCCGGACTTAAGGTTAAGTCAGCATTGCTAGGAGATACTATTGTTGATCCAACAAATGACAAATCACCTACTGATACTGAGCCAAAGGATAAACTTCCTGAACCATCAGTTTGTAAAACTTGTCCGGCTGATCCATCTGATGTTGGAAGATCATAAGCATTTGAAATGTTAACTTTTCCTGTACCTGCTGTCGCAAGTGTTAGATCACCGTTTGACGGTGCTGATATTGTTGATCCTATTACTGATATATCACCTAATGTTTTTAATGTATCTGAATATGAAAGACTGTTCCATGCCGCCGAACCGTCACCTATCTTGAATCTATTAGTATCCGACTCCCAGCCAAATTCTCCTGCCGCAAGTGTTGGATTATTGGATGTCCAATCTGCCGCGGTATCTCTTCTTAACTGAATCTTAGTTGGCATTATGCGGCTGTGCCTCCGTCAATGGATGGTGTTGATGTGTAACTGCTTTCGGCAGTGCCTCCATCTATGTTAATTGCAGTTGGATCTACAAAAGAAAGTACTCCTGATCCGTTTGTGGCTATTATTTGATTGGCAGAGCCATCTGAATTTGGAAACGTTAGGCCTGTTAAAACTATGTTGCCTGATCCGGCTACTGCTAAAGTAAGGTCAGCGTTTGTTGGTGCTGATAGTGTTGAACCTACTGCTGAAAGATCGCCTAGACTACTTGCGGATCCTCCGCCACCACCGCCGGCACTTGCTATTACTGTACCGCCTGGTGTTGAACCATCACCTATTCTTAGTGAACCAGTGTCAACGTCCACTGCAAGATAACCATCTTCTATGACGTGTGTTGATAAATTGTAATCTTTGTATGAACCAACTAGTTTTCTAAATGCCATGTACGCTCCTTAAATTTGGCCAGATAACTTTTTTAATGTTTGAATAAATTCACTCTCGTTTTGTGTTTGTTTATTTTTCATTGACGCAGGAATACCTGGTTTGTCACCGCTTGTGACCTCTGGCTGTTGTACAAGTGGTTCCTCTTCTTTTACTTCTGGTCCTTTGTCTTCTTGATCTTTTGTAACGTTTGCAATTGTTTCAGAATCTTTGCCAAGTTCTGCTTTTCTCATTTCAATTTCTTGTTGTAGTGGATACACTGCTGGAGCATCGTTGGGATCATCTGATGCTACCTTGCCTGGATTTTCTTCTGCCCCAGTACTTTGTGAATTTTGTACGTCTGTGTCTGTTGTTACTTTTGCACCTTTGGCCCCTATTAGTTGTTGTAATAGTGCTTCATCCTCTGTGTCGGGTGATGCTTTTATGTTTATTTCAATATCTTTAAATCTCATCCGTTATCCTTATGCAAACGCGGCGTTTTGACGTGCTAGAGCCACCCAACCAGTTGATTGATAAAGCAGTACTACGGTGTCTTCTACATCGTTGAATGTGATTGTTGTTCCGTTCACGAAGTTTGCAGGAGTTACAATTCCATCGCCACCGTCTGTCTTCATTGAAATTATTTTAAGTTGTCCTTCTACACCATCTGCTAATGAAAACGCTTGGTTAGATCCTGTAGTCACTAGTAGTGTGACTGTGTCTGTTAAATTTACGACTTCTGTGCTACCTGAGCCAGTGAGCGTTTGTACGCCAAAAACATTTCCTCGAGAAAACAAAGTGCCTGTGACATCAACTGCTTCTGCTATTGTAATCTTGGTTGAGTCTGCACTGTCAAGTGTTGTTCCGTTTACTCTCAATGCACTTAAAACCACATCACCTGTACCACTTGCGTTGATATTGATATCAGCATTTGATCCATTCGATGATATAACGTTGGTTGTCAAACTGTTTGCAGTTATATCTGTTGCTGTAACTTTGCTGTTGAAAATGGCCGCACCTGCGTCTGACATATCTAAAGTTAATGCTGTAATTGTATCACTACCATCTAAACCTTTTAACAGGATGTCATTGTTAGTGCCCATTGACTTGATTACTAAATCAGATGATACTCTGCTTATTCTTCCAAATTCTGTACCATCATCCTGTAGTTTTATGTCGGCGCCGTCTGCGTCTAATATTATGTCACCACCTGCGTCAACTTCTACGTCTCCTGTTCCAATAGCCGCTAGTTGTAGAGCGTCGTTGGATCTGTTTGTTGCTACCTTGTTGTCGGTGATAGTGATTCCATCTAATGTTAATGATGCAATTTGTAAACTGCCTGCTGTAACAGTGATGCCTCCTGACTTATCTGCACCAGTGGCTGTGGTGGTTCCTAACACAAATGTATCTGTAGATTCGTCCCATACTATTGCCGCGTTGTCACCTGTTGAGCCTCGCTCAATTATTATTCCTGCATCGTTGTTGCTTGATGAAATTCCTGAATTTAATTCTATTATGTTGTCTGCTACTACTGTGTTTGTAGTGTTTACTGTGGTGGTTGTGCCTGCTACTGTAAGGTTTCCTGCAACACTGACCAATGAACTGTCCAATGTTATGGTGTTTGTGCCTGCACCTGAGTTAAACCCATCGCCTGCTTTAAGTGTATAATCACCTGATGTTCTAACTGTTTTTGTCATTTGCAGTATTTATAAGAAAAATGGGGGAAGTAAAAACTCCCCCCATAAAGCACGTGTGCTAGAATAGTTAGACTATTAATCAGCCGCGCCAGTGGCACTAAAGTTTCTGATGTCGATGTTACCTTTACCTGAAACTTGATCTTCGTCCGCTGATTCACTAGTTACTAATGAATAAGGTACGTGTCCTGATGTACCTGCCGCAGTTACGTAGTGAATAGTGTTGTTGTAAAACTTCTCCACATATGCAACAGTTGAGTCATCTAAGATCACTTGAACGTTGAATGTTCCGTTATCAGTTAAGGTTCCCTTCGTTACTAGTGTCATCACTTCTTCAGATGAATCATTCAAATGTACTTTGAATTGCTTCGATCCTCTTTGTGAGACAATGTAAGATCCTGTACCAGCCACGTTTGCACCACCAGTTCTGTAATTACTTACAGCAATGATGCTGGTTGCACCTGGGGTAAAAGACGCTAACATTCTAGATTTTTTTATCGGTCGTCCCATTTGTTTTCTCCTCTTTTAGGAGTCCAATCCCAGTTCTCCTGGGTACGCGGTGGTTATTCCGCATAAGTCCCATCTATATGACGACGGGCACGTTTGAACTGTGTGTATTTATTTTAATATTGAAAAAATTATAGTTGTGTTTAAAAGGGCGATGCACGTTACACCGCCCTGTAGATTACCTAACCTTTTTTGTAGATAGCGTATAGGACATACATTGCTACAAGTCCTACTAAACCATCAGCAGAAAAAGATTTTACAATCCCGGATATGTTCCCAATCACGTTCATGCTTCCTAGGAAAGGTATTGCCTGACCTTTGAAAAGAACTTCAAGAACTATCGCGAGGGCGATCAAACCAACGCCAACTTCAGTCATTGACTTTGCCGCAGATTTGATTTTGTTAAAGATTTCCATAATTGGATCTCCTCCTTGTTACGTGATTCAAATGAATCACAGAATTATTTAGAAGATATATCTACAAGTAAAAACACTATATTTGGTCTATGTGACGTATGACGGTGAAAAAAAATCTTTATCTACTTACAAAACTCTTCGTAAAGAAGATAATCATAGTTGTTATAACTTCTATGCCAAACTTTAAAGTCTTCAGATAAATCATTTAATTTTTGAACCTGTTCATAATCTTTATGAGATCTATTTGAACTTAATCTTGGTTCTTGATCAATTTTCAACATATCTGCAACTTCATCCCAACTTTCTTCAAAGTTATCTGAGTCATAAACACGTAAAAATTTTTCTTTTAAAACTTTTCTTACTGTTTCATATCTTGACTTCATATCCACACTGTCGTGTCGACCTATGTATTTGCCATACAACCATAACACAACAAAGTTACCGCTCATCATTGACAAGTGTTGTGCAAAATCTTTAGTAAGTTCATTTCCATATTTGCAATCATAGTTGAAATGACTTACATCTCTTGCCAGAGGATCACGCAACCATGTAATGTGTGTGCCTGGTTGGCTTATATTTGTGTAGTGACCACACACTATTGTTGACTTACCCACTGGATTGCCTGTTTTGTAAGTTCTTAGAAATGCCTGTTTTATGGGTTGGGTAAAATCAAACTTTGGATCTTCGCTTACACGATAGAATCTCATGCCGTCATACAATGGATAAACAACCAAGGTTGATCCTTTAGGCAACTGTCCAACGTGTTCTCTGTGTGCTAATCTTAATTGTAAGGATGATCCTGCTGTCTTAGGTATGTGATGAAAACAATATTCCATACTGTATTTTACTTTATAATGGAAAAAAAGTCAAAAAAAAGGGCGACCAAAGCCGCCCTTTTTGAAATAAAAGTAAATCGCTTACTTGAATTTTAAGTTTGTGCTGTTAACACCTACTAGACCTACATAGTCAGCCGCGTTACCAAGTGAAGATGCAGTGTTTGTTAACTCTACATATCCGTATCTTGTTAAGAAGCCTACTACTGGTTCGAAAGTAGATGGATCTAATACAACACCAGAAC
>MDSV01012384.1_pt1 | contig 18445 bp, 22 predicted proteins | sample 810851 | NCBI WGS metagenome assembly MDSV01 (sample SAMN05326640, study PRJNA326480) | marine metagenome | isolation source: seawater | place: Atlantic Ocean: North East | collected 2012 | reverse complement strand
TTTTATTTTCTATATTTTGTATTGTTTTTTTAATTAAGTTAGCATGGGATTTTACAAAATTACTTTCTGTAGGATAACAACAAATAGTTTTTGTCTTAACGTTGAAACTTTCTTTTTTACACAAATCATTCCATTCATTAATGGATGATCCAGAGGTAGCTGCTGAAAACTGAGGATAAAGTGGTAAGAGCACCACCTCTTGTGGATCAAATTCTTTAACTTTTTTTATTACATCTTTAGCTCGTGGATGCCAGCAACGCATAACAACAAAACACTTATAATTACCCTTTGATGACAAAATATTTTCTAAACTTCTTGCTTGTTTTTGTGTTAGTTCAAGTATTGGTGATTTATTTCCAATTTCTCTATAGATATTTTTTGCAATTGGAGCCCTTCTTTTCGAAATAAATTTTGCCAAAGGATATCTAAAAATTGAAGGGATACTAAGTATTTCAGGATCGTTAAATAAATTAAAAAGAAATGGTTCTACGCTTTCTAATTTATCGGGACCACCTAAGTTGAATAAAATAACTGCTTTTTTCATTTTTTATCTCTAACAATCTTTATAATATATTCAATAGTATCAGGTTTAGTTTCAGGTAAAACTCCATGTCCTAAATTAAATATATAAGGATAATCTTTAAATATATTAAGATATTTTTCAGTATATTTTTTAATTAATTCTTTATCACTTAATAATATTTTAGGATCTAATCCACCTTGTATTGGCATATCTTTTAATTTATCTTTTATCCATTGTGGATCAACTTCATAATCAATACTAATGCAGTCTGGTTTTACAGTAGAACAAAAATCTATATAATCTTTACCAATTCCTTTTGGAAAACAAATTACTGGAATTTTTTTTGATTTTACATGGTTAACGATTTTTAAAATTGGTATATAACAATAATTTGGTAATTCTTTTTTTGGAAGTAATCCCGCCCAAGAGTCAAAAATTTGTATTATATCTACTCCTGCTTCAATCTGTTTATCAATATGTAAACATATTATTTCCTCAATTTTTTTTAATAATCTATTAATTAAAAATTTATCTTTATTAATTTCATTAAAGTTAAAGTTATTTTTTGGAGAATGTTTATTTATCATATATAATAATAAAGTCCAAGGTGCGCCTACAAAACCTATAAGTGGTTTTTCTTTTAAATTATTTTTTACTTCTCTTATTCCTTTATAAACAGGCAATAATTTTTGAACAAAATCTATAGAATCAATTTTTATAATTTCCTCTAAATTAATATTTCCTAAAATTGGTCCAACTTCCTTTCTAAATTCTACTTTTTGTCCTAATCCATATGGAATCATTAAAATATCGGAAAAAATTATCGCTGCATTAAGATTAAACCTTTTTAGAGGTTGAAGTGTGATTTCACTAACTAATTTTGGATTTAAACATAATTTTATAAAATCTGGATTTTGTTTTCTTATTTCTCTAAATTCCGGTAAATATCTACCAGCTTGTCTCATAAACCAAATAGGAATATTACTAATATCCTTTTTTGTTAAACAATTAAGTAATGTATTATCCATAATATATTTAATATATTTAATAGTAGTAGTATTAGAGCCTGTTAATAATGTTATCTATTAGTTATATACAGTTTATTCATTAAATCTGTTATTAATTTGTATTGTAAATAATTGATTTTACTAAATATATTAAATTATGTTGATTAGTCTAACAATTTTTTAATTTTTATAAAGCAACATAAACCTGTTAACTGATTGTTAAATATTCTTAATAATTTAATATATAAATTTAATATTATGTATATCTTTATATTTAAACATTTATTAACATTCTTATGAACAAGATTTACCAGATTTATCAAGTATCTGATTCAACTGGAGAAACTTTGGATAGGATTTTTTCTGCAATAAAAGCACAATTTTCAAGCTTTGAATGCAAAACTATTCATTATTCTTTTACACGAACAAATAATCAAATAGATAAGATAATAAATAAATGTAAAGAAGAAGAAAATATTATTATTTTATATACAATTGTTGATTCTGCTTTGGCTAAATATTTGAATAACCAATGCAAAAAAGAAGAAATTCCAAATTTTGAAGTACTTGGTAACTTAATCTCTGACTTTTCTAAATTATTAGGGCAAGAGGCAAGCCACAAACCTAGTGGTCAGCATGTCTTAGATGCAGAATATTATAAAAGAATTGAAGCCGTTCAATTTACTATGGGACATGATGATGGAAAAAAAGTTTCAGACATTGAAAATTCTGATATTGTTCTTGTTGGAGTTAGTAGAACAAGCAAGACACCAACATCAATATACTTGGCAAATCGTGGATATAAAACAACAAACATCCCAATAATTCCAAATAAGCAGTTACCGAAGCAATTAATTAATAGTTCAAAAAAATTATGTGTCGTTGGTCTAGTATGTGATCCAGTAAGATTATCAGATGTTAGAAGAAATAGAATCCAATCCATGAACGAAGATAGACCAAATGAATATACAAATGAAAAAAAAATTATAGATGAATTAGAGGATTCTAAAATCTTATTTAAAAAAAATAATTGGCCTACAATAGACGTTACTAGAAAGTCAGTGGAAGAAACCGCAGCATCAGTTATAAAAATATTTGATATATTGAATTCAAGATGAATAATAAAATTATACTTGCTTCTAGAAGTGGAGTTAGAAAAGAAATTTTAAATAAAAATGGAATAGAATGTGAGGTGATAATATCAAATATAGATGAAGATCCAGTTAAAGTTTCTTTGATTAAGGCAAAAGCTACACCAGAAATAATTTCAAAAAAACTAGCAGAATTGAAAGCAAATAAAATTAGTAAAAAAAATCCTAATAAACTTGTTTTGGGCGCAGATAGCGTAGTAGATTTAGGAAGTGAGCTTATTTCAAAACCCAAAAACAGACAAGATGCTTTAAATATACTTGAAAAATTAAATGGCAAAAAACATAAATTAATCAGCTCTGTTTGTATTTCTAAGAATGGATCAATGATTTGGAATTTTACTGACGCCTCAACTTTAACAATGAAAAAACTTAATTTGGATGAAATTAAATTGTACTTATCTAAAATAAAAGACAAAGAATTATATGCATATGGAGTTTACCAAATTGAAGGACACGGAAGAGATTTATTTTCTAAAATAGAAGGTAATGAAGATACAATTATGGGTTTACCAGTAAAACATATTAAAAAATATTTAAGTGAAACTAAATAAAATGAAAAAATACTTAGTCATAGGCAATCCAATTGATCACTCGTTATCTCCTAAATTACATAATTTTTGGATTAAAGAAAATAATATTGTGGCACTTTATGAAAAGAAAAAAATTAATGAAAATGAACTAGAAAGGATTGTAAATGAAGTGAGAGATTCCAAATTAAGTGGAATAAATGTAACTACTCCTTATAAAAAATTAATCATTCCATTTCTTGATAAGTTAACATTTGTTGCGGAGAAGACTCAATCTGTAAACACAATTTTTAAAAAGGATAACAAAATTTTTGGGGATAATACTGATGTAGACGGATTTGAGTACAGCCTTAAAAATATAAATTATAACGTAGGAAATAAAAAAATATTTATCCTTGGAGCCGGCGGTGTTGTTAGCTCAATTATTTCATCTTTAAAAAAACAAGGTGCACCCAAAATATATTTAAGTAATAGAACTAAAACAAAAGCAGAAGAATTAAAGAAAATTTATCCTGATTTAGAAATTGTAGAATGGGGGCAAGTCGTTAACTTTGATATGATAATTAATGCAACAAGTTTGGGTTTAAAAGAAAGTGATAAAATAAAAATAGATCTAAGTAAAGTTGGCTCTAACAAACTTTTTTATGATGTAATTTATAACCCAATCAAAACAAATTTTCTCTTTGAAGGACAAAAATTAGGTAATCAAATAGAAAATGGTAAAATGATGTTTATTTATCAGGCCCAGTTGGCATTCAAAATTTGGCATAATATCTTGCCCAAAATAAAAAAAGAAATATTAGATCTATGATTAGAATAGGTATACTTGGTGATATCGGATCTGGAAAAAGCTTTGTAGCAAGACAATTTGGATATCCTGTGTTTAACGCCGACAAAGAAGTTGCTAAAATATATAATAAAGATAAAAAATCTTATAGGAAGCTTAAAAAACTTCTTCCAAGGCATATATTTTCCTTCCCTATTGATAAAAGAGAAATTTCAAAAGCTATCGTTGAAAATTCAAATAATATTAAAAAGATTATCTCAATTGTTCATCCTGCGATTAGAATTAAAATGAATTATTTTATTAGTAAAAATAAAAATAAAAAAATTATAATATTAGATATCCCTTTATTAATGGAAAAAAAATTAAACAGGAAAAAAGATGTTTTAATATTTGTAGATAGTAAAAAAAAAATAATTAGAAAAAGATTACTTAAAAGATCAAACTTTAAACCTAAAATTGTAAAAAAATTAAAAACACTTCAATTGCCCTTAGAATATAAGAAAAAAAAATCACACTTTATAATAAGAAATTATTATAATAAAAAAATAACTAAAAAAATTGTTAAAAATGTTTTAAAAAAAATATTATTAAATGCTCGAAATTATACTTGATACAGAAACAACAGGATTGTCAGTTACAGAAAAGCACAGACTTGTCGAAATTGGGTGTATAGAATTAAATAATCAAATACCAACGAAAAATATATTTCACGAATATTTAAATCCTCAAAGAACTGTTTCAGAGGCAGCTTATAAAGTTCACGGATATAATGACGATTTTTTATCTAAACAAAAAACTTTTCAAGAAGTAGCAGACCATTTTATTAATTTTATAAAAAATAAAAAAATTATCATACATAATGCTAAATTTGATTTGTCTTTTCTAAATTATGAATTAAAATTAATAAAAAAAAATGAGATTGATCAAAATAGTATTATCGATACATTAGAAATTGCACGGCAAAAGTACCCTGGATCGGCTAATTCATTAGATGCTCTTTGTAAAAGATTTAATATTGATAATTCTCGAAGGGAAAAACATAATGCTTTACTTGATTGTCAACTACTCAAAGAAGTTTATATTAATTTAGTTGATCAAAAAGAACCTAAATTAAATTTAAAAAATTCTAGTGTTAAATTTGATCAATATAATAAAAATACTGCTAATAGCAGCACTTTAAGAAAAATAATTAAACCTGATGAAAAAGAAATTAAAGAGCATGCGGAGTATTTAAAACTTCAGTTACCAAAAAATTTTTTTAATTAAAATTTTTTACCCTCCCGGTGAAGTTTTTCAAAATCAACATTTTTTTCAATTGTTAGATTTTTAATTCCAGCTTGAGCAAATAAGTAAATAAAAGTTTCATATATTGAGGGATATATTAATTTAGGCACTTCTATTAATACAATTTTTTCTAATTGTTTTTTGTCAACATTTTCTTCAATTGAAATTATAGATGAGTAATTGATTTCTAATAACATTTTATTAATTACTTTGTCATTAGGATCCATTGTTAAAATAGTATTTACTTCAATTACATTTTTTTTAAGAGCTGCACTTCTTATGTCAAATTTTAGAGCATAATTTGTTATTTCTTTTTCCAATGTAGTAAAAGTTTGAAAGTTTGGAATCTCAAAGGAAGCATCTTTCAGATATTTTGATAATACTTTATAACTCATTTATTTATCATAATCTTTTTTTGTTTCCTCGAAATCACCTTCTATAACATCTTCATTAATTTTTTTTTTACTAAATTTTGATGAGAATTTCTTCAAAATAATTTTTCTTGATGGAGGAAATATAAGTAAAAAACCTACGAAGTCTGTTAAAAAACCAGGCACAATTAGTAGCACGGCGGCAAACGCTAAAGCAGCACCAGAAATCATTTCATATACTGGTACTTCATTTTTTACTATTTGACTAAATCCTGACCTTAGTTCACTTAAACCAGCCATTCTTACAAAATAAATACCAGTTACTGCAGTAAAAAAAATAAGAAAAATAGTATTAAAAGCCCCAATAAAACTTCCAACTTTAATCATCAAATAAATTTCAATTAAAGGGATACCAATTATAAAAAGAATAGCAGCGTGCATTTGTCTGATTAATTATATTTGCATAGTATATCATTTAGGTATTATAATCAAAAAATATGAGTAATTTTGGATTTATAGATGTTATTTTGCTTGCAATGTTTGCTGGCTTCATAATTTTAAGGCTTAGAAATATTTTAGGTAGAAAAACTGGACATCAGGGTAAGCCTATGGGTGGATATTTTCCTAAAGGCATGGAAGTTCTTAAAGATATAGAAAATAATGAAGCAATCAGATCCGGCAACATTGATGAAAATGCAAAAAAACAATTCCTAAAAGGTGCCGAAATTGCATACGAAGAGATAATTAAATCTTTTGCAAGTGGGGATAAGAAAAGACTAAAAGGTTTACTCGAAAAAAAAATGTTTGAAAGATTTTCTGAAGTTATAGACGAAAGAAAAAAACAACAAATAAAGCATGAAACAACTTTTATTGGTTTAAAATCTTCAAAAGTTTTAGAATTCAAAAAAATAGAAAATATTTATAAAGTAACTGTTAACTTTGTTAGTGAAATAATTACTTGTGTTAAGGATAAAAATAATAAAGTAATTGAAGGAAGTACTGATAATATAAAAACAGTTAATGATGTATGGAAATTTTCAAAAAATATGTGGAGCCAAGACCCAACTTGGTATTTGATCGAAACATCAAATAAATAGTGAAAAAAAAAATTGCTACAAAACCTAAAGATAAAAAGGATTGGGAAAATTTTACACAAAATCTAAATAACATTTACGATAAAGACGAAGATACGCAAAATAATAAAAATAATTCAAAAAGTACCTGCACTTTAGATCTACACGGTCTTTCACTATATAAAGCAAATGAAGTAACAAAAAATTTTATAATTAAATGTTATAAAAATAATCATAAGGAATTAAAAATTATTACCGGGAAGGGTCTAAGATCTAAAGCATCTAAAGATCCTTATATTTCTAGTGAATTAGGTATTCTAAAAAATTCTATACCAGATTTTATTTTGAGTGATTCTGAATTAAATACTATTGTTAAGAGTATATCCCAGGCAGGAACAAAAGATGGTGGAGAGGGTGCTATAAAAGTTTATTTAAATAAATTATAGAATAAATTTAGATAGATCTGTATCTTTTACAAGTTCACCAAGATTTTTTGTAATATAGTTTTTGTCAATTACAACAGACTCGCCACCCCTATCAGTGGCTGTAAAACTTATTTCATCTAAAACTTTTTCTATTATCGTGTGAAGTCTTCTTGCCCCAATATTTTCAATACTTGCATTTATTTCTGTTGCTAATCTAGCTATTGTTTCAATGCCATCTTTTGTAAATTCAAGATTAACATTTTCGGTTTGCAAAAGCGCCCTGTACTGTTTGATTAAACTATTATCAGGTTCTTCAAGTATTTTTCTAAAATCTTCACTTGTTAAAGCATTTAATTCAACTCTTATAGGTAACCTTCCTTGTAACTCTGGTAAAAGATCTGATGGTTTAGCTAGTTGGAAAGCCCCAGAAGCAATAAATAAAATATGATCAGTTTTTATAGGTCCATGTTTAGTATTAACTGAGGTTCCTTCTATTAATGGTAATAAGTCTCTTTGCACACCTTCTCTAGAGACATCACCTCCTATGCGATCACCTCTAGCTGAAACTTTGTCAATTTCATCTAAAAAAACAATCCCATTATTCTCAGTAGAAATTTTTGCAGCCTTTATAATATTATCTTGTTCGATCATTTTATCTGATTCTTCAGCAACTAATATTTCATGACTTTCTTTGACTTTCATTTTTTTCTTTTTTGCTTTTTGTGATCCCTTTCCCAACATTTCAGATAGGTTCACCATGCCAACATTAGCCCCAGGCATACCCGGTATTTCAAAACTAGGCATACTTGAAGTATCGTTTACCTCAATTTCAATATCATTGTTATCTAGGTCCCCATTTCTAAGTCTCTTTCTGTAACTTTCTCTAGTAGCTATACTAGCTTTATTTCCCACTAAAGCGTTCAAAACTCTTTCTTCTGCAGCTTGCTGAGCTTTAGCATGGACTTCTTTTCTCATTCTTTCTTTTTCGATTGCTATTGCTATTTCGAGAAGGTCTCTAATTATTTGCTCTACATCTCTACCTACATAACCAACTTCTGTAAATCGAGTAGCCTCTACTTTAACAAAAGGAGCTTCTGCTAATTTTGAAAGTCTTCTTGATATTTCAGTTTTGCCTACTCCAGTAGGTCCAATCATTAAAATATTTTTAGGTAAAACTTCATCTTTCATATCACCTTTTAAAGCTTGTCTTCTCCATCTATTTCTCAATGCAATTGCAACTGCTCTTTTAGCAGCATTTTGTCCAATTACATAACGGTCTAGTTCAGAAACTATTTCTCTTGGTGACAGAGACGAAACTAATGATTCACTTTCATTTTCTTTTGATGATTTTTTTTTCGGCAAAGTTGTAATATTAGATTTATTTTTCATAAAATTAAATTTTTTCTAGAGAAATATTATTATTTGTAAAAACACATATTTCTGATGCAACTTTTATTGATTTTTTTGCAATCTCTTCAGCTGACATTTCAGAAGTTATTAATACTTTTGCAGCAGCTAATGCATAATTCCCTCCAGAACCAATTCCAATAATTCCTCCTTCAGGTTCAAGAACATCACCCGTGCCTGATATTATAAAACTTTTTTCTTTATCAGCTATTGCCATCAAAGCTTCCAGTCTTCTTAAATATTTGTCGGTACGCCAATCTTTTGCTAATTCCACAGCAGCTCTAGTTAAATTTCCTGCATGTTTTTCTAATTTAGCTTCCAATCTTTCAAATAATGTCAAAGCGTCAGCCGTTGATCCTGCAAAGCCAGCAATTACATTTCTTTTATCAATTTTTCTAACTTTTTTAGCAGTACTTTTAAGCACAGTGTTTCCTAGACTAACTTGCCCGTCACCAGCTACAACAACTTCATTATTTTTTCTTATAAGGACAATTGTAGTACCATGCCAATTTGAATTATTACTCATCTACTCTTTAATGTGGAGATTTATTTGATATCTTCAAGGCTTAAAATTCATTTAATTGATATATTGTGTAATTATATATATACCCTAATATTACATAGAGGAATTATGGCAAGAAAAGCAAAAATAAACAGGAAAACTAAAGAAACTAGTATTTCTGTAGAAACAAATCTTGATGGTAAGGGAGCATATAAAATCAATACCAAAATAGGTTTTTTAGACCATATGTTAGAACAGTTTTCTAAACACTCTTTAATCGATTTAAAATTGTCAGCAAAAGGTGATACTCACATTGATTTACATCATACAACGGAAGATACGGGTATAGCTATTGGTGAATGTATAAAAAAATCACTTAAATCTTCAAAGGGAATAAAAAGATTCGCTCATTCCTTAATACCTATGGACGAAACTTTAACAAGAGTTTCTATTGATGTATCAAATAGACCCTATTTAATATGGAAAGTTAATTTGAAAGTAGAAAAATTAGGAGAAATGGATACAGAGCTATTTAAAGAATGGTTCCAAGCTTTTTCTCAGTCTGCGGGAATAACTTTGCACATAGAAAATTTATATGGAGATAATAGCCACCATATCATTGAATCTTGTTATAAAGGTTTGGCCCGCTCTCTGCGACAGGCACTTGAAATTGATAATAGAATAAAAAACAAAATTCCATCAACAAAAGGTATTTTATAAATTTTAAGGATGATTATACTACCCGCTATAGATATTAAGGGTGGCAAATGTGTTAGACTATTAAAAGGTAACTTTGATGATATCACTCAATATAAAAAATCCCCACTAGAACAAGCATCTGAATTTTTTAGTTTTGGTTTTAAAAATATTCATATTGTTGATTTGGATGGAGCACTAGAAGGCAAATTAGTAAATAAAAATATAATTAAAGAAATAATAAAGAAAAATGATTTAAAAGTTCAGGTAGGTGGAGGAGTAAGAACTTTAGAAAATATTAAAGAATGGGTAGATATTGGGGTTGACAAAGTTATTATTGGAACTGCAGCAATTGAAAATTTCGATTTTTTAAAAAAGGCATGTAGCAAGTTTAATGATAAAATTGCTTTAGCTTTGGATGTGCGTAATGGATTTATTGCGTTAAGTGGATGGAAAAAGCAAACTAATATTTTAGCCTTAGATTTCGTAAAAAAAATAGAAAATTTAGGAATTTCAAGAATTATATATACAGATATAGAAAAAGATGGAACAAAAACAGGGCCCAATATTCAAGATACAATAACTTTTGCAAATCGAATAAAAATACCTGTTATTATATCAGGTGGAGTTTCTAAAGTTTCTGATATTTTAAATATAAAAAATCATAATCCTAAAAATATTTTTGGTGTTATTATTGGTAAAGCTATTTATGATGGGAATATTAATCTTAAAGACCTAAATGGAATTATATAAATGTTAAAAAAAAGAATCATACCCTGTCTTGACGTAAAAGAAGGACGAGTTGTCAAAGGTATTAATTTTGTTGATTTATCTGACACAGGAGACCCTGTTGAGCAAGCGATAGTGTATGACAAACAAGGAGCAGATGAAATTTGTTTTTTAGATATAATGGCATCTAGTGAAAATAGGGATACTATATTAAGTACAGTCAATAAAACAGCAAAAAATATTTCAATTCCATTGACCGTGGGTGGAGGAGTAAGAACTTTAGAAGACATTAATAAACTATTAATTAATGGAGCAGATAAGGTTTCAATAAATACTGCTGCAATTAAAAATAAGGATTTAGTAAAAAAAAGTGCTGAAAAATTTGGTTCTCAATGTACTGTAGTTGCTATTGACGTAAAAAAATTTGGTGAAAATAAATGGGAGATTTATAGTCATGGTGGAAGAAAATCCACAGGCAAAGATGTTTTAAAATATATACTTGAAGTGGAGTCTTTAGGAGCGGGTGAAATATTACTTACTTCGATGGATAGAGATGGGACAAAAGATGGATATGACTTAGATCTGTTAAAACAAGTTACAAATTTAGTAAATATACCAGTAATTGCCTCAGGAGGCGCTGGAAACTTAGATCATTTATATCAAGGATTTCAAATTGGCAATGCAAGTGCAGCTCTAGCAGCATCGATCTTCCACTATGGTGAATTCACTATAGAAGAAGTAAAGCAATATTTGGACTTAAAAGGCATACCTGTTAGAATTTGATTATGTCTAGTACTATAGAAAAACTTGTAGCAATTATTAGATCAAGAAAAGGAAGTGATATTGATAATTCTTACACTGCCTTATTATTATCAAAAGGAAATGATCATTGTTTAAATAAATTAAAAGAAGAAGTAACAGAATTAGAAGACGCAATTAAAAACAAAAAAAATACTGTTCATGAAGCTGCAGATGTTATTTACCATTTATTAGTTACCCTAGAGTCTGCAAACATAAAATTTGATGACATAATTAAAGAATTAAAAAAAAGAGAAGGAATATCGGGTTTAGAAGAGAAAAAAAATAGATAAAATGACTTATGATAAAAATAATATTTTTGCTAAAATCTTAAGAGGAGAAGTACCATTAAAGCCTGAAGAAAAAATTTATGAAAATGATTTTGTGCTATCTTTTTATGATATAAATCCTAAAAAAAAAATTCACGCTTTAGTTATTCCCAAGGGTCAATATGTAGATTTAGATGATTTTATTAATAGAGCTTCAGAAAAAGAAATTGCTGAGCTTATTAAAGGTATTAGTGTAGTAGCAAAAAAACTTGGAGTTTCTAGTGGAGGTTATAGATCGTTGACTAATCTTGGTGTAAATGGTGGCCAAGAAGTTCCCCATCTACATTTTCATATTTTTGGTGGCGAAAAACTTGGAAAAATGGTGTGATAATTATTTTTATTTAATATTGGAAAAATTAATGAATAAAAATTTTTTAGCATCTAAATCAAGCGAAATTTATAATCAAGCTATACAATATTATAAGAATAATAAACTAAAAGAGGCAGAAAAGTTATTTAACCAAATTTTAAAAAAACTGCCCAATCATTTTGAGACTATATTTTATTTAAGTCAAATTTTAATAAAATTAAAAAACTTTACAGAAGCAAAAATATTATGCAAAAAAGCAATAAAATATAATCCTGATTTTGCTCCTTCGCACCATAATCTTGGTCAAGTTTTCAAAGAATTAGGTGATAACAAACAAGCTATTGAATGTTATATAAAGGCAATTAAGTTGCAGCCAAATCTTATTGCATCCTATAATAATTTAGGAAATGTTTATAAGGAACTTGGTGATAATAACAAAGCAGAAAAATCTTTTTTAAATATAATTAAATTACAACCTAACTCATTTGTAGCATATAATAATTTAGGAATAATTTATCAAGAGATTAAAAAATACAATAAAGCAATTGAAAATTTTAAAAAATCTATAAAAATTAAAAGTAATTTTTATATGGCACATTATAATCTTGGTAAATCATATAAAGCTTTGGGAAAATATAGAGAAGCTATAAAATGTTTTGAAATAGTTAATACCACAAGATCTCGAGCAGAATTACTAGAAAGTATATACTTTTCCAATAATTTAAAAGGATATAATAAATCCCTAAAAAAATTCTCTAAAGAAGATTACTTAAATTTAAGAGTTGCAACTTTAGCAACGTATGTTGCAAAAAAGGAAAATATTTCCAACGAATATCCCTTTTGTAAAAAACCACTTGATTATATTTTTATAAAAAATTTAGAAAAAGATATAGTTTTGCCAAAAAAGTTTTCTACGGATCTATCTAAAGCATTAAATAAACTTAATTTTGTTTGGCAACCTACATCAAAAAGTACTAAAGGTGGATATCACACTGCAGGAAATTTATTTGATAAATCGGATAGTGTAATTCTCGAATTAGAAAAATTAATAAAAATAAATATTAACATTTTTAGAGATAAATTTAAGTCAAGTGACGATTTTTTTATAAAAAAATGGCCTAAAAAAACTGTAATAGAGGGATGGCACGTTAAGCTTGTTAAAAAGGGTTTTCAAAATTCTCATATTCACCCTTCGGGATGGTTAAGTGGATGTTTTTATGTAAAAATACCCAAAAAATTAAAAAAAAATGAAGGAGCAATAAAGTTTACTCTTTCTGGATATGATTATCCTTATGACAAAAGTTTACCTAATTTTATTTATACGCCTAAAATGTTTGATATTGTTTTGTTTCCTTCATCTTTATTTCACGAAACAATACCTTTCGATAATAAAGATGAAAGACATGTAATAGCATTCGATATAATGCCAAATTAAAATTATCATGGAAAAAAAATTTTTTGATCAAAGATATTATTTAGATCAATTGGGTTTAAGTATTTCAAAAGATAATTTTAACGAATCAAAAAAAATACTTAAAGAACTTTGTATATTTAGTCCTTTTAATACTCAAAATTTTGTTCAAGTTTTCATTAATGCATGGTGCGTAAAAATTTTAAATATGATAGAAAACAAACTTTATGATAATGCTGGCACAAGAATTAGATCTTTATTTATTTTAGTTAAACATAATATTTCATTTAATAAACTTGTAGTAATATATTTTGCAAAAGTTAATGACAAATCTTCTTATTCGAATTTAGATAATTACGAAAAAGTAATTTTTTTTTCTATGCAATCGCAGTATTTTTATCAAATAGGCAAACATAATGATGCTGAGAATAGTGTATTTCAATGTTTTAAATATATAAAAAAAATATATAAAAAAAACTCTGAGTACAGCGATATTTTTTTTCTAATTCAAAAATGCTTAAAAAGTGTAAAAAATAAGAAAAAAGGTGAAGATTTATTAAATTCAATTTTAAAATTTATTAATTAGTTTTTATGTGGATATTGGGTATTTCAAAAAGTCATAATGGAGCAGTTGCTTTAATTAATAATGATAAAGTAGTATGTGCGATTCAAGCTGAACGTATATCTCGAATTAAAAGACAGGCTATAAATTTAACTAATGATAAAAGTTTAGTTTCAAAGTGCGTAAAATATTGTTTAAACTATGCTGGAATTAATTACTCTGATTTACAGTCAATTGCTATTTGTACTCCGTGGGATGTAAACCGTTTAGAGGATAAAGATTTATTTTATAATATTGGCGGCACGCCAAAAAATTATAAGGGAACTTATTATGTGCCACATCATTACTCACATGCTGAATATATTTTACATTATTCTAGCCTGTCTAAAGGAATTGTTTTAGTTATTGATGGAAGTGGATCTAAAGAAAATGATAGAAATAATTTTAATATAAAAGAAAATATTGATAAAAAATATATTTCCCATATACATAAAACAGGTAAAGAAACTATTTCTGCATATTGGTTTGATGGTGATCAGATATCATTGATTTATCGTTTTAGTCAATCAAGTGACAAAAATCATAAATGTAATAAAAATAGCAACGGATTTCTACAAAGCATAGGTCATTATTGGCGTTGGGCATCTAATTATTGTTGTGGATCACATTCTGAAGCTGGAAAAGTTATGGGTATTGCTGCTTTTGGGAATCCTAACATACATAAAGACTTAAAAATTTTATCAATTAATAAAGAAGGCTTTTTGAAGCTAAACTATGAAAAACTAAATGATAAATTTAATTCACCCAATATTTTTGGAAAAGATCTGACCGGAAATTCTCATTATTCTAATATAGCTGCAATGGTTCAAAAAGATACAGAGGATGTTATTTTTGAAATTTTGAAAATTTTAAAAAAAAAATACCCTACGGATACACTATATTATTCAGGTGGTGTTGCACTCAACATGGTAGCAAATGAAAAAATTATTCGTAGTCATTTATTTGACAATGTTATTCTCAACGGTTCAGTAGAAGATAATGGGACAGCCATTGGTGCAGCGCTGGCTGTGTCTCATTTTCACAATAAAAAGAGAAAAGGAGAGACTTTAACTGACTATTATGGAAAAAATTACTCTCATCAAGAAATTTTAGAAGCTATAAAAAAATTTCCTTATAAATATGAAAAAATTGAAGAAAATAAAAAGTTTAAGAAAATAGCGAAATTAATTTTTGATAATAATGTGGTTGGCTGGTTCCAGAATAGAAGTGAATTTGGACCTAGAGCTTTAGGAAATAGAAGTATTCTTGCTAATCCACAAAACCCTCAAATGAAAAATATTCTTGATTTAAATATAAAGCAAAGGGATAGATATAGACCATATGCGCCAGTTATTCTTGAAGAATATGCTCAAAAGTACTTTGATATTGATGGCATTTCACCTGTGATGATGAGTGGTGGAAAAGTATTATCAAAGGATTTTCCAGCTATTACACATTTTGATGGATCTGCGAGAGTTCAAACTTTATCGAAAAAAGATAATTTAACTTTCTATAAAATAATACAATCATTTCAAAATCTTTCTGGCCACCCAGTTATATTAAATACATCATTTAATTTACCAGGAGAGCCTATAGTAGAAAGTCCCACTGATGCTTTAAACTCATTTCAGAATGGATCATTACAATACTTGTGTATTGGAGACTATTTAGTTTCGAGAATTATGCGTTAATACAATTTATATAATTAAAGATCTTCTTCTTTAGGTATTTTAAAATAAGAATGTTCAATAACTTTGTTAATTTTTAAATCTTTAATTAAAAAATTCACTTTATTTGAATACATATCTTCAGTTTCCCAACCTTTAAGAGTAAAAAATTCTTTATCAAAAAAAATCTTTAATTTATTTTTTTTAATATCAAATATTTCATATTCGATAATATTTTCTTTTTTTTTATAATTACTATTCCTTATTATTTTAAAAATTTTCTCTTTTTGTAAAATAGTGAAAAGAGGTGTTGATTTTAAAGGGTACAAATAGACTCTTTTATATTTTTTTTTTATTACTGCCAATGATTTTCCATTTGATATAATAGTTTTTTCTTTTAAATTTTTGTAATTACATTTCATAAGAAGAGGATATTTAATTATACAATTACCCATTTCTTTTTTTTGACCAATTATCTGTGTAAAATTAAAAGATAAAGTCTGAATAGACGTCAAAGTATTAATAATATTTTTTTCTATGTCAGCTAAAGCAATATTAGAAAATAATCCTATAGTTATGACTAATATATTAAGAGTAAAAAATTTTTTTAGCAAAAATAAACCTATAAAATCTCTCTTTTCCCAACGTGGTTTGCTTGACTTACGATACCTTCTTTTTCCATCATTTCAATAATATTAGCAGCCCTATTATATCCAATCTGTAATTTTCTCTGTAAAAAACTAGTTGTAGCTTTTTTTTCAAGTTTAATTATTTCTATTGCTTTTAAATATAATTCATCTTTTCCCGCCATTACCTCGTCGGATGGATGACTTTCATCATTTTTAATTGTTGTAATTTCATCAATATAGTCTGGTTTACCTTGAGATCTTAAAAAACTGTTTATTTTTTCTATTTCAATTTCAGAAACATATGGTCCATGAATTCTTACTATTCTATTTGCAGAAGACATAAACAACATATCTCCTTTACCTAAAAGTTGTTCAGCACCCTGCTCACCTAAAATAGTTCTACTATCAATTTTTGAACTAACCTGAAAAGATATTCTGGTTGGAAAATTAGCTTTTATTGTACCGGTAATAACATCCACACTTGGTCTTTGAGTTGCCATAATTATATGAATTCCAGCTGCTCTCGCCATTTGTGATAGTCTTTGTATGTAGTTTTCTATTTCCTTTCCAGCTATTAACATTAAATCAGACATTTCATCAACTACAACAACAATATAGGGCATATGTTTTTTGTTCTTAGCATTATAACCATCTATATTTTTTACACCTACACTAGTCATTAATTTATATCTATTTTCCATTTCTTTTACCGCCCAACCTAAAGCAGCTGTAGCTTTTTTTGACTCAGTTATAACTGAACAAAGTAGATGCGGTATACCTTCATAAGTAGAAAGTTCTAACATCTTAGGATCAATTAATATCAAATTTAATTTTTCAGGAGAGTACTTGTATAATAAAGATAATATTATTGTATTTATACAAACAGATTTTCCTGAACCAGTAGTTCCTGCAATTAATAAATGAGGCATTGTTGTTAAATCACCAATTATTGGATTTCCAGATATACTTTTGCCTAAAGCAATTGGAAGTTTAAGTTCTTTTTTATTAAATTTTGGATCAGAAATTATTTCACTAAGTTGAACACTTTCCCTTTTAACATTGGGTATTTCTATTCCAATTGTATTTTTTCCAGGAATTGTTGCTACTCTTGTAGATACAGAGCTAGTATTTCTTGCAATATCATCACCAAGATTAACAATTTTTGATACTTTAATACCTGAAGCTGGTTCAAATTCATTTAACGTTACAACAGGTCCAGAACTTATTCTAGTAATTTTACCTTCTACACCAAAATCTAATAATATTTTTTCTAAAAATTCTGATTTTTTGTTTAATTCAGAATTATCAATATTTTTTTTATTTTTTAAATCTAAATTCGCTTGTAAAAAATTTATTGGTGGAAGTCTAAAATTATTTTTAAAAGTTTTTTCTTCTTTTTTATCAGATGAAAATGGTAATATTGGTTGTTTAGTTTGCTTAATATCTTCAGTAGAGTTTTTAATATCATATACAGGATTTGATTTATCTACAACATCATTATCAATTTTACTTTTTTTAAACAAAATTGATATTTTTTTTATAAATAAAATTGGTGATATTAAAATTTTACTAATTTGATTAATATTTAAACTTAAACTTAATATAAAAAATACTATTGTTAAACTTACAAAACTATAAATTAAATATTTATCTTCTATAAAAGGTAATATATTGTAAATATTCTCTTTTATAATTCTACCTACAAAACCTCCATTTCCATGAAATTTTAATAAATAAGAATGATCAAAAGATATATTTAAAAAAGTTGTACCAAAAATTGTGTATAGCAATACATAAAAAATCCTAGAAATAAAGTTATTAACCTTTTTGTCTATTAATATTTTAAAACCCCAAGTTAATATTGTTAAAGATAATAAAATAAATATTAATCCTATAGACTGTAGAAAAAAATCAGAAATTATACTTCCATAAAATCCTCCAAAATTTTGTATATCTACTATCTCAGTTTCGCTTATTAGGCTTGGGTCCTCTGGTGAGTAGCTGAAAATTGATGCTATAAGAAATAAGGCAAAAATAACTAACGAAATACCAGATAATTCGATTAATCTTTTTTTTATAAATATGTTAATTTTTGTTAAAAGCTGTGAATTCATTTTTTTCAAATCACTCAATTAACTTTGTATCACTTATTAATAATTGTTAAAATTAATTAATAAAATAAAAAAACATGAAAAAACAAAAAATTTGTATTATTGGA
>MDSV01201928.1_pt1 | contig 18446 bp, 11 predicted proteins | sample 810851 | NCBI WGS metagenome assembly MDSV01 (sample SAMN05326640, study PRJNA326480) | marine metagenome | isolation source: seawater | place: Atlantic Ocean: North East | collected 2012 | reverse complement strand
GTTGAATATGAATTAAATGGAACATTAATAAATAAATATCATGGTGATTATTTACAATCTATGGTAGAAAGAGATTTTGATATAAACAAAAAAAAAATATATGATATTATGACTGGAAATATTGAAGAATTATATGATCCTAAATCACATTATAATGATAAATATCCAAATTATTTTTTTGAAAAAAAAAATAGACCTAATGAATTTGGTATACCAAGTATACCAGGTAGAGTATTATATATACCATTAAATAATTGGTTTAGTATGTCAAGTAAACAAGCTTTTCCTTTAATTGCATGTCAATATTGTGAATTAAAAGTAAAATTTACATTGAAAGCAATAAAAGATTTATATGTAATAAGAAATTTGTTTATACATAATAATGAGGATATAATATTAAATAAATATTCTGCTCCTATGATATCAGATGAACGTAATTATTTTAAAAGATTTACTAATATATACCCAGATTTATCATATATAGATACATCAACTAATGAAAATAATCAAAAAATTAACAGGTATTATAATAATATACCTGATACAAATAATAATGATATTCATTTGATGGGTAAATATGTTTTTTTAGATGAAGAAGAAAGAACTATATTTTTACAAGATGATAAAGAATATTTGATAAAAAATGTAACTAGAACTGAAAATATATTACCTAATAATAATTCAGGAAGAATTGAAATAAATTCAAATGGTTTAGTATCAAAATGGATGTGGTACTTTCAAAGAGATGATGTTGATTTTAGAAATGAATGGTCAAATTATACAACTTATAAATATGAAAATAAAGTTCCAAAAGCTATAAAAGAAATAACATCAGATATTGATCAGGATATTGCAAGTTTATCTCCAAATTTTCATTCAACAAATATTATAGACAATTTTTCAGAAACAAATGAAAAAAATTTTTTAGATAAATTAGCTATAATATTCAATGGAAAATATAGAGAAGAATTATTTGATGCAGATATTTATAATTATATAGAAAAATATAATAGTGAAGGAAGTTTTAAAGATGGATTATATTATTATAATTTTGGAGTAAATAATGAATATTCATACACGCATCCAGACGGCGCCATAAATACTAATTATTTTAAAACTATTGAGTTTGAATATAGTATAAAAAATAGAGTATCTGGTCAAAGTGTAGTACCATTTACAGCACAATCATTAACAGATACAACTATATGTGATGCAGATGGTAATATTATAAATTTTTCAAACAAAACACAAGCAGATTTGGGATTATATAGAATAAAAATGGTAATTTTTGAAGAAAAGTATAATATTTTAAAATTTTCAGGTGGTTGGTCAGAATTAAAATATCTTTATTAATTATTTATTTAAAACATATGTACATTACACTAAATTTCTCTTATTTGTACACACTTTTAATAATAAATTTATAAAAAAAATTTATAAAATTATTATTACTATATTTATTTTTTAATAATATAATTAATTTAAATTTTTATCAAATTTTTTTATAAATATATTATTATAATCTTGTACAATATAGTGAATTTCTCTTATTTGTACACACTTTTAATAAATTAAAATTTTTATCAAATTTTTTTATTACTTCTTTTTTTATATTTTTTAGTTTTTTTTATTTGTTTTTTGCCTCGTCTACTTCTTTTTGGTTTTTTTGATTTTTTTGATTTTTTTACTTTTTTTGATTTTCTTTTTCTTCGGCCGCCACCATGCTCCTCTTCCTTATCCTGCTCGGCCTTTAGTTGTTCCAATATTTCGACCGTCTTAATAGCATCTCTCTTCTGGCTGAGCCTGCCCCGCTCCGTCGCGTTCGAATATTCAATCGCTGCGTATTTCACTGAATTCGCAAGAGATATCATATTATCCCAATTCCCCCCATTTTCATTCGCCGTATTCAGCAGATTCTTTAATTGCTCTTGCGCTTGCTCAACCTCTGCCAGGAATTCAGGCGGCTCTTTTCCAGAATATTCTTTTAGCCATTTTTTCCATTTTCCCAACTCAGTTTCGTATACCTTCCTAAGTTTTGCTACTTCGCTTTCTCCCTCTTCCTTTTTCTTTTTTTTGCCAAAGCTAAAAAGATCCATCCTAATATATATATATATATATATATATTAACTAAATATTAAATAATTTATTTTTTATAAATATGTTATTATTGTACAAACATACAACAAGTTGATAACATATTTTAAATTTTAACATTCATAACTCGTCTTTTTCCATTTTTGTACGTTTTTTTTGCTTTTAATGCTAATTTTAATGCTTTAGAATTTTTACTACAACCTAATTCTAATAATTTCAAATCAACAGCTGATGCTTTTCCACCTGATATAGCACTAGCTAATCTTGCATATGCCCATGAATGTGCAGTTTGATTAGGTCTTGAACCAGAAGAATAATAAGCTCCTTGACCTTTTTGAAATATTTTTTTTAATGTTTTCAATTGACATTTTGTTTTTTTTGCTAAATTATTATTTAATGTAAGTTTTTTCAGATTGTACAACTTTTCAGCATTCAATATATGTGGCGATTTTTTTGATTTAAATGATTTTAATTTATCTCTAGTAAAATACTTTCCTTTTTTGTACAAATCTCGTGATTTTTTCAGTAGTTTTTTTTGTTTAATTTTATCTTTTTTTGTCAATTTTTTTGGAACATATCTTAATGGAACATTCATATATATAATATATCAATAAATTATATTTGTATATATATATATGAAAAATTATGATATAATAATAATAGGTGGAGGTATAGCGGGTATTTATACCATGTACAATTTAAAAAAAGAACATCCTCATTTGAAAGTATTATTATTACAAAAACAGGATAGATTTGGAGGAAGAATATATACATATCATAAAAAATTTGATAATAAAAATTACATAATGGATTTAGGTGCAGGTAGAATAGGATTTCATCATAATTATATGAATAAATTAGTAAAGGAATTGAAATTAGATAAATATATAGTTCCAATTAAAAATACAGAAAATTATATAGAATATAATAAGGATAAAAATATATCAGAAAATAAATCAAATTTAAAAAAAAAATATAGTAAAATTTTGTACAACTTATTAAATAGTTCAAAAATAAAAAATATTTCAGATACAATATTAAAAAAAAATTATTTTAGTGATATATTAAAAAAATTTTTTTATAAGAAAGAATACAAAATAATAGAAAATACATTTGAATACAATAATAAATTAAATGATTTAAATAGTTATAATGCAATAAAATATTTTAGAGACGATTACAATCATTTATCCAAGTTTTATATTTTAAGTGTAGGATATGATTCAATAATATATAAAATGATTGAAAGTATTGAAAAAAATAAAAATTACAAACTACAAAAGAATAGTTATGTACAAAATATAGTTTATGATACAAATAAAAACCAATATAGTATAACTTATAATAATAAAAAAGTAAATTGTAAATATGTAGTATGCGCAATACCCAGAAATGATTTGATAAAATTTAATATATTAAAAAAATATAATTATTTATTAAATACTATAAATGAAATAAGTAAAGTAAGAATATTTCAAATTTATAAAAAAGATGAAATCAATAATAAAATGTGGTTTGAAAATATAGAAAAAACATCTACAAATGAGGAATTACAATTTGTTATACCTATAAATTCTAACAATGGTTTGATTATGTCATCATATAATGAAAATATATCAACAAAAAAAAATTATTGGAATGAATTGGTTAAAAGAGGGGAAAATATATTTCATAAAACATTACAAAAAAAATTAAGTAATTTATTTAATATATATGTTCCTATAAGTGAATATACAAAAATATATTATTGGCCAAAAGGTATAGCTTGTTGGAAAAAAAATGTAGATAGTTCTATAGTATCAGAAAAAATATTAAATATAATGCATAATTTTTATATATGTGGAGAAAATTATTCAGAATATCAAGGTTGGTGTGAAGGAGCATTAGAAACTTCTGAACAAGTATTATGTAAATTATATTGTGATTTACAAAAAACTAACAAGAATAAAACAAAAAAAAATAAAAAGAAATAAAAAAATAAGAAACAATAATAATATAATATATATATATATACATGAATTTATCTAGAAAAAATAAAAAATCTAGTAAAAAATTAACTACAAAATCAAGAAAAAAATCAAGTAAAAAATCAATTATAAAATCAAGAAAAAAAATAACTAGAAAATTAAGAAAAAAATATAATAAAAACAAACTTAAATTTAATAAAATTAATGGTGGAACACAAACGCCTAGCAGATTACAACCTATATTATCATTGATAAGGAGCCGGGTCGGACGCTCTAATAATCCAGTTATTGAACCAGTTGTTGGTACCATAGTGGGGGCGCAAGTACCGCATGCGAAAGTGAAGACCGAGACGGTGCTTCGGAATGATGAGGTTTTACTGAAGAATGCATTGGAGATCACGATAAGATATATGGAGAATGTGGTATTGCATTTGAATAATATGTATGGAATACTTGAAACTAGTCCGATACCAGGTGAAGCTAGGACCTATCTGAGTAATGCCACTAATGAGTGGAATAATGCATTTTATGAAGGTCTCAAAATCCGAAAGTTGTTGAATATTGTGATTAGTAATGGGATGGCGACCAATAATCATGCGAATGTGGCTCAACGGGCGCACGAGGCGCGTGAGGAGTTATTGTTGAATAACTTGGCGATGAATAAAGCGAATACTAGTGTACAAAAATTTTTAAACAACAGGAGCTATGATAACCCAGAGCTGGTGCTATTCGATAAAACAGGGGTGGATCTGTTTAATGAAGCCATCAATATAACGAAATTATTAGTAGAAAATCTGAATAATACTGTTAATAAGTTAAATGTTCTGCATGAACATGTAAATACAATGATTAGTAACCAGGTGGAACCACGTCGCGCACAAACAATACCAATGGGGGTTCCAGCATCGCAATAATAAGTTTTTTAACCATATAATAATAATAAAAAATAAAAAATAAAAAATAATAATATAATATATATGAAAGAAATTATATTAAAATTTGAAAAAAGTAAAATAAAAGGTAAAAAATATACAGCATATATTCAAGATAAAAAAACTAAAAAAACAAGAAAAATTCACTTTGGTGCAAGTGATTATCCACAATATAAAGATAGAACACCATTAAAATTATATGCATACAAAAATCACAATACAAGAAAAAGAATGCAAAATTATTTTTCTAGACATTCTGGTACAAAAAATAGAACACAAGCAATAAAATTAGAAAAAAATAAATCAAAAGGTTATTATAATGCAAAAATTTTAAGTCATATTTATCTTTGGTAAATAAACAAAATAAATAAAATAAATAATATATATAAATATATGTACAATGTAGAGAATTTCTCTTATTTGTACAAATTATCAATTTTACTCTAATTTAATACCATTTACAACGATAGATATTCTTCTGAGCATGATAATATCAATTAGTTTTCATAGAATAATCAGCTTTATTTTTATATGAATAATCATCTACTCTGCGCTTATTTTCATCTATCATATTACTAGTAATTGTTCCCCAATAATTGTAACTATCTGTTATATTTTTATTTTTTTGCTGTTCATTATGTCTTTCATTATCTTCTCTTTCTTTCTGTAAAGAATTTGGTATAATCTCATAATTTCCATTATCTTGTAGAATGTATATACCCGCCGCCCCTATCCAGTTATTTGATTTTTTCTCTTTCTTTTCTTTCATATTAGTTATTTTATCTTCTAGTGTTACAAACTTACCCCAACCACCATTCCCACCCAACCTATACATCGGATAAGAAACGGGCTTATCTATTTCGTTACAAAGTCGCGAGGGTATATGGCGGCATTGAAAATTTTCTAGGTTGTGAATATTTCTATTATTCCAATATGGAATATATGGAGATAGAATCAAACCGATATATGAATAAATTAAACCAGATAAAAGAGTCATTTATATAGTTTATTATATAATATCTTTTTAAATTGATGCAAATTAATGTATAAAATTATAGCACAAATAAAATCTTGAAATATAATAACTTTGAATAATTTTATATTTAATAATATGCAAGAGTATCATATAAGGAATATAACGAAATATTTTTTAAATCATCAAAATTTTTCAAATAATATAAAGCAGTATATTTATCAATATACATAAATATCAAACTAAGATATATTATTGTAGGTAATAGTATTATTTCATCAAAAAACATATATTTTTATTTAAAATATGAAAAACTTTTTATATAGTATTTAAAAAATATTTAATAAATATTATTTAAACACTATTTATGTATTGATATAAAAATGAATAACTGATGGAACCAATGTGGGGAAGAATTGATGCAGCGCATGTCTTTTGCGAACCAAAGTATGCGACATCGCCTTATTTTGCAGAGTTTTACAATGCACTCTCCTCACTAGTATACGTGGTTGTAGGTGGAGTGGGATTAGTATTTTCTCGTCAGTGGGTATATGATTGGCGCATCCAAGCTGCATGGATAATGCTGATTGTAGTGGGTATTGGTAGTGTGCTGTATCATTCCACTATGCGCTTTGCCATGGAGCTGTGTGATGAGATACCAATGCTATTATTGATACTAGCATTCCTCATTGGAAAAGAGGATTGTGTCTGGTTTATGAGTGGGACAGTTGGGCGATACCGCTTCCGTCTAGTAGCGATGTCGCTAATTGCATTATCTATAGTATTGTACTTAATATTTGGTGTTTATGAAATATTCGTCTATAGCTTTGGGCTTGCAGTTTTGTTTGAGATTGGAATTGATCTTGCGTGTCGTCCTAAGACATGGCAGACTCGTGCAAGCTTTGGAATAGCAGTGGCATGCATAGGAACCGGATATATAGTCTGGCAGCTGGAGCAGCGCCTATGTGAAAAACACCCAAACTTCTGGCCCTTACATATAATTTGGCATATATTATCATGTTTTGGTGCTGTCTTCGCTATTGTACATAATGTTTTTCTACGCAGAGAAAAGCTTGAAATATAAATTATGTTTTGATATTTATAAAATATTATTTAAATATTTAATAAATATTATTTAAACACTATTTATGTATTAATATGTAATGATGAACCCAATTTATGATTATCTAGAAAATGGCGCAGGAGTTAAGCTTTCTATCAAAACACTTTCAAAACGACTTAATATGAAAAAAAAAAAAAGTTCTTTATTATTGTCATCAAGATTCACGAATTAGAAAAGTAAAAGGTCTAGAAGTAGGTACAGGAAAGGTAAGACTTAATATTTTTACAGTAGATCAGTAATTATATGCTCATAACAACCCATAATTAAATTATTTCTTCTATTAAACATTTTTTTTTTACTTTTTTTGATGGTTTTACAACATCAACCCATAAATTATTGTCTTTTGTTTTAATATATTCTATGTATTTATGATTGTCTGTACGAATTATTTTATAATTTTTTTGATTATAAAATGTTTTGCGTTTAGTAAATTGATTTATAAAACAATCATGTTGGTCTATTATATCAATAATTAAAGGATTACTGTGTTTTGTTCTTAAAATTCTACCAACTGATTGAATTATATCTGATTTTGGAGTTGCTAATATTAATGTTGTTAAAGAAGGAATATCTAATCCTTCTGCAGCCATAGCATATGTAGCCAAAATTAATTGTTTGCTTTCACTTATTTTTAAATCTTTCTCTTTCATACCACCAACATAATATCCTACACTTGTTATATTTTTTGATTCTATTGCTTTATATATATAATTCAGTAAATTTTTTTGATGTCCTAATAATATAATTTGTTGTTCTTTATTTATTTTTAATTCATTTTCTATTACATTTATTATAAAATCTGATCTATAATTTAAATTTGATACTTTACTTAACATAGTTGTATGTTTTACATTTCCTCTAAAATCTCTTTCTTCTTTATTATATTCTTCATCATCTATTACTATATAATCTATTGCTTTTATTAATACATTATCTTCCTGTGTTTTTTTCTTTTCTTTATTACATATCTCACCTAAATACATCTTAAAAACTGAAGTTAAACCATCTTTTCTGGTCATAGTAGCACTTATACCTAAAGAATATAATGTAGTGCATTTTTTTAAACAATTTGAAAATGTTTGAGATGCAATATGGTGAGTTTCGTCTATTATGGTAAATCCAAAATCTTGAAACATATTATCTGGATAAGTTTTCATTGAAACAGATTGTATCATCGCTATAACAATATCTTTATCTTCTATATCTATTACTTCACCTTGTATTGTTCCTATTTTTGCATCTGGTAAATATTGTTTTATTCTCTCTATCCATTGATTTTTAAGAAATGTTTTATGAACAAAAATTATTGTTTTCTTTTTTAATACTTCAATTATTTTCAAGCCTAACACTGTATTATGTGTTACTGTATAATCCCCTAATAAATAACGACGATTTCCATCTAATTCAAAACCGTAATAATTATCTATCTCTCTTTTTTCTACTTTTATTCTAGTATTTAAAACATCCTTTATTTGTCTTCTTGCTTCAACTTTTTTTCTTTCACATTTGACTGGAATATCTTCTAATCCTTTACCATGTATATATGTTCTATAATATACTCCTTCTTTTTTTTCTTCTTTATATATACAACTCTTTTTACATTCTTTTTTATATGCAGCAAAGCCTAATGACCTTGCTACATATATTATATCATCTAATAAAGTTTCATTTTTTTGTATAATGTCATATCCCCCGTGTGATTCAGTACCATCACTATCAATTATTCCTGCTAATAATTCCAAACGAATTTGGCGACTATTACATTTATAAATTTTTGGTATATGTTTATTTAATAATAAATTATGATTTTTTAACATATTAAGTAATTTGTTATTGTTTTTATCGGTTGAACTACTTCTTATACTATAAGTACAGCATCTAGAACCATTACTATCACAAGTCACCACTCTTGAATTTAATCTTTTGGAATATTCATTAATATAATTAATTACACAATTATCTACAGTAGTAATACCTGTACTGCGTGAAGTTCCATCGCCTAACCATAACCCCATATAATATGGTTCAATATCTACATCTTTATGTGTAAATTCTACTCCTACACGATATCCTAATAAAGATCCTCCTCGTCCATGATAACTTTTTGGTAAATTTAAATAATCTAATAATGGCATATCAATTATCTCATTTTTTTTATATTTTGCACCTTTATTTACCGAACACTTTAAAGATAATATATGCGATTCATTTACAGTATATTTATCTCCTTTTGTAGGAATAATATCATACATCATCTCTCTACCTCGTGCTAAACTTAATACATTTCTTGGTGTAGAATCATCTCCCATTAATTGATCACCTACTTTTATATCTTGAACCATTTTTATGTCACCATTATACATCAAAATTGGTGTGTCTATTCCCATACATTTACCTCCACCACATGGTAGCTCAATTAAAGCACACCCTTCACAATTTTCTTCTTCTTTTGTTCCAAATTTAATTGATTTCAAATATGAATTCATAACATTTTCTTGATAATCTCTTAATTGTCCATTGAATTTTAAATTTATAGATTTACCTACACCTATTTTGATAGTTTTAGGATAACCAAAATTTTTAATACCCCAAAATCTAGGAACATATATTTTGTTTTCTGATTCTAAATATATGTTAAAATATTCACTATTATTATTATTATTATTGGATAAATAATTATAGGGTTTTACAATTAAATCTTTTTTTATTTTTAGCATATCATTTTTATTTAAGTTTTTTTTATATAGAGTATAACCTTTATAACCTAAATAATTAGATTTTTCATATTCAGTCATTTATCAATATTAATAACTCTTAAATATTTTTTTCAATTTTTAAAAAATATATTTATATTCTATATAATATGAATAATATATTGAAAAAAATTTATAATATTAGTAATTATGAAATATTGATTGTTTTAATTATGTTTGTTTATTTATTTTCTGATATATTTGATGATGATTTAGATAATATTAAATTTAATATGTTTACATATTTAATATTAGTTAGTGTATTTTTAATATCTTTATTTTATTTTAATCCAATTGTTACATTAGTATTCATATTTGTTATATTAAAATTAACATATAGTAATTATAGCAATTATAAAAATTTGAATTTATTTAATGATATGATAAAAAAAACAGCTGAAAATATTGATAAAAATATTGTAAATAAAAATAATAATAATAATAATAATAATAATAATAATAATGATAAAATTACAAATACTAACAATAAAATTAGTTTAGAAGAATCAATTATTAATTCTGAAAATAAACAATTTAATAATAATTTATTAACTAATATAGAAGGTATTGTCAAAAATACTTATGCAGCGGTTGCTTAATAATGAGTTTAAATTTAATAAGTTTAACTAGGTGGCGGTGGTGGGGCACTGCTCGCACGGCGCACTGGGTCCGAGGGGGGGGACGTGGGGGGGACGGCGGAGGGCGCACGAGCGGGCGGTGGCGGCGCTTTCTGTGAAGCGATAGAATTTGTTTTATTAACCATATTTAGAGCGATTTTTTGGAAAACATATTTACCAATATAATATGTTATTAATATTAATATAAATCCTATGAAAAATCCTATACCTGTAGATACTTCATTTTTACCCATTAATAATGATTGTATATCTGTTATTTCTCCAAATGTATTAACTAAATTTTGTAAAAAATTACCATCTTTGTCAACTGTAAATTCTTGTATAATATTACCAGCTTCATCAACTGGATTACATGTTATAAAAATTTTATCATTTATATTAGAAGAGCCTCCCATTTATAAATGTTATTTATAATATATTTATATATAAAAATTGTTTTCAAATATATATATATAAATATATTGTAAATGGATAATATTATTAAAATTAATCAAGAATTATTTCAAGCAGGTTTCTATAAAAATCATCATAATAACATTATTGAAAAAAAAATAGAAACAACAAGTTTTAAAAATTATGTAGATGTAAAACAAAATAAAATCAAAAATATTATAAAACTTATATATATTGTATTTAAAGAATCATTAATTAAAAAAGAAAATGCTGCTAAACATGAACGTGAAAGAAAAATAAAAGCAAAAGAAATTGATCCATATGGTTCAAGAGCACATGAATATACTAGTGTAATGATAGATGATATTGCGCCTGATGCATCTGTTGATCATACTGATCATAATGCTCATCCTAATTCTGTCAGCGATTATTTAGCTTTATTATCATCGTTATTTGATCCTTCTAATGATACTAATAAAAACTTTGAAAATACTTCATCAAATAATTACTCTATAGATGAAGTAACTTATATTAATCGTAAATTAATACCAAGATTAAACAAAATAAAAGAATCAATATATAATAAAAAAAATATAGATGATATAATAAGCATTGAATATATTGATAATATGATAAACACAGCTAAATCATTAAATGATTCATTTAATAAAATTTCTAAAAATTTTGTATATAAATTTGAAGAAATATATAATATGCATAAAAAAAAAAAAGAACAACATGATGGAAACAAGGAACTCGATGGAAAACAGGGATCGGATGGAGAAAAAGGACAAGAGGGAGAAGAAGGACAAGAGGGAGAAGAAGGACAAGAGGGAGAAGAAAAAGAATCTTATTATTCAAAAGAAGTTAAAATTTTAATTAATGATTTGAAGATAAGACTTATAGAATTAAATTTAGATGTTAAAAAATTTAAAGAAACAATTAATGATAATAATCCATTTAATAAAGAGATAAAAAACGTAAAAGATTTACTAGAAGCTAACAATATAAAAATTGCAAGATTAATAGAAAATGAAAACCCACGCCAAAAACCAGATTCAGTTACAGATCCATATACATCACAACAAAAAAAAAATCAACTGAAAGAAAATAATATTCCCGAGCAATTTTTAGATTCCCTTGATAAATTTTTAAAAGAATATAAAATTTTTGAAAATACTATAAACAAAAAATTAGAAAAATTATTAATTGAAAAATTTTCACTTAACACTAAATTAACTAATTTGAATACTAAAAATATAATCTTTCTTAACAAAGATACCACTAGTAAATTTAACGAAAAAATATTAAATATTTTATCAAAATTTAAAAATATGGATAAAATAATTATTGATATTGATATGTATCAATCAAATAATACATCTAAAAGATACAAACATATCAGTAAAAATACTTTAAATATTTCATTATTACATAGATATATTTATATTGTATTTAATTATAATGAAAATGATGATAATTATTTAGATTTAAAAAAACAGGCGGTGAGGGCGGCGGCGGAGAGTGCGGCGGCGATTAAGATACAGAGATATCATAAAAAAGACAACAATAAAGTTACTACAGGTGGGGGTGTTAAAAATACCAATGATAATTATAAAGATATTGTTAATAAAATAATAAAAAAGATAGAAAATAAATACATAAATAATTTATATTACAATGATACAGTAATTATAGATGATATATTAGTAGAAAATATTTTTTATAATTTAAAAAAATTCTTTTTAATTTATAGTAATTTTTTACAATATATATGTGATGATATCAATGATAATAAAGATTTAATTAAAAAAAGATTAACAAATGTATCATATAATTTGTTTTACAAAGAAAATAATTTAATATCGGAAATTAATAAAATTATTAATAATTCTGATTTTTCTGAATTTGATATGTTTAAAATTCTCTATGATTATATGCTAAAAAACGGCTATAAAAATTTTGATATATTAAGTGAAATACCTGACTTAGAATATTTAAAAAAATTAGAGGTTGAGGCTGCTATGCAACATATATCATCAGATGATATGTTTGATGATGATATACCACCAGATGTTAAGACAGCTGTTGAAGCTGCTCTTTCCCTTGCTCTTGCTACTGCTGGTGCTGGTGCTGGTGCTGGTGCTGTTGCTGGTGCTGGTGCTGGTGCTGGTGCTGTTGCTGGTGGTGGTGCTGGTGCTATTGCTGGTGCTGGTGCTGGTAGTGGTGCTGGTACTAGTGCTGGTTCTGGTGGTGATGGCGGTATGCCTGTTGGTGATGATTATGCTGATATTAATGAGATGATTGATATGGTATTATATGATATAAAAGAGCAATATTTAGAAAAAGAAAAAGAATATAATATAAAAAATTTAAAAATTGTATTAATTGAGAGTATAGAATATTTTTTTATTAATATTGATGAATTAAAAATTACAGAAAAGAGTCATGTGAGTATAAATAGTAATGAAATATTATTACAAAAAATAAAAAATTATGATAGAGATACATCAGATGAAAATAATATTTCAAAACCTATTACAAAACTAATTGAAACTAAAGAGAAAATATTAAAAAATACAATAATAAATATAAAAAAATACTATGATTTGATACAATATTGTAAAATTAATAACAATAGAATAGTAAATGATAATGAAATTTATATTACTTATAATACCAATGAAGAATATTTTGACCAGCTATTTAAAATTATATTTGAGGAAGAAAATAGGGTTATCTTTTTGGATAAATTTAATAATGATATTTTATGTAATTCATCAAAGTATTCTTTAGCATTTGAACATATATGTAATAGTTTTTTAAAATTAATATGTGATTATAATCATGAGTTTATTAATGAATTTATAAATAATATATATGATGTTAATGATAGTTCAGATCATAATACTATAGATAATATTATAAAAAATTACAATATATGTAAATATAAATTATATAAATTTGCAAGTAGAGACGTGTTAAATAAATGTAAGAATATGATAAAAGAAATTTTAATCTCAAATCCTTCTGAAAGTTTAGAAATTAATTTATATATTAAACAATTTGTTTTAGATTTATTAGCATTTTATATATCAGTAATATATGATAAAAATGTATATATAGAAGATAAATTAGTATTATCTGATATGTTGAAATTATTTTGTACTGGGGTTTGCATAATAAATGAAAAAAACGAAACAGATATACAAATAATAAGAAATATGAACGATATAGAAAATGGAATAAAAGAACTAAATGAAAAAGAAAAAAAAATTATAGAAAATGAAGATCAAGAAAATAAAAATAAAGCTAAAAGATATTTAGAAAATCAAAATGATTTACTATTTATGACAGTAAAAAATTCATTAATATTACTGGATCAATATGAAAAGGAAAAAGAAGAATATACAAATATCTTAAATTATGAGATTAAACAAGATTATACAATAAATTATTTAAAAACTGAAATAGAAACAGCTACAACATTACAAACAATAATAGATAAGAGAATTGAATATAATATAAATTTAGATCCAGAAGATAAAGATTATTTAAACCTGCAAAAAATAAATATCCTAAATACAAAAAAACTTTTAACATTAAACAATATTTTAGAAAAAACAGTATATTTATCAAATAAAAATAAATCAAAAAAAAAGTTAAAAGAAACAATATTAATTAAAAAGTTAGATAAATTTATAAACTTTAAATATAAAATAAATATAATCAAAAATATTAATTCGTCTTATGTAGATAAAGTTGATTTTAATATTACAAAAGAAAGACTTGATAGACTGAATATATATAAAGAAATTAATGATACAATAGAACAAGATGATATTTACAAGTTATTTAAATCCATCAAAAATTTGGATTCAAATAAAAATATTTTTAAATTAGAATATTTTTTATTAGATAAAAAAATTGGTGAAAAAATTGATGACCAATTTAAAAAATCATCTATTTTCGCGTCACTGCATATGAATATTGATGATTATGGTGCTAATAAAGCGGTGAATAGTTGGGCGGAAAATGAGAAGTTAAACATTAAAAAATTGATGAATAAGGCAGATGCGGAGGCGAAGGCGGCGGAGGAGGAGGCGAAGGCGGAGGCGGGCGAGGAGGTGGTGAAGAATAAAGAAAATATCCTATCATATATCTATATATATGGAACAATAGTAATGGAATATACGAAAAGTATAATACATTCAATGCCAAAACATACAAATAATGCAATAAAAGAATTATATTTAAAAAATAAAAATAATTTAAGCAAGAACTGGACAGTTACACCTAATGATGTATGGGGACATGTTGTATATAATTCTGATCCTAACAGATTTATAAAAGGCCCAGATTTTATGAAAAATAAATTAACACAAACTGAAAGACAAAAAACTCTTAAAAACCTATATGATATACATTATAAAAATCAAATATTTTTATATGATAATTATCAAGTAAAAATAGAACAAAAAATAAACGAAACAATAAATTTGATGGAAGAAAATGATCCAATTGTTCATAATTTAAAAGAAAAAAGAAAAAAATTATATCCGAACAATAATAAAAGATATGATGATGTAAATTATAGACACATATCTACACAAGACAAAAAACTAATAATGATAGATAATAATTTTCTAAAAGATACAGATTCAAAAATGAAACATTATGTTGATAATTTATTTGAAAATAATGTAAATTATTATACATCATTTGATTATGCTAATTGTATAATAAATAATTTATTAACTAATAATCCAGATATAAGTAATAACATGAATAATAAAAAAATTATATTAGCGGCACATAAAAATTTATATTGGGAATATTTAAAAAAATTAATAAAACAAATAGATGATGAAATAACTGATATAAATAAAAAAGTTAAATATGCAATAGATGCCCGTTATATGATATTAAAAGGTTATAGTTATATTATTCAGAATATTAATTTCAATATAATTAAAGACTATTATATTGATTTTTATAACTATAGAGAATATTGTGAATCAGTTTGTGATTACATAATATTAAAGTCTGAAATATTATTACGACAAGCAACATATTTTAAAATAATAATGGCTGATAAAATATATACAAATGATATATGGTATGAGACAATTTATTTGTTAAAATACCCAGAACTAGTATTAGATCATTATAATAAATCAAATCACATACAATATATGCGTTATTTAGACGTAAAAGATTCTTTAATTTCTAATAAAAAATTGAATCTTAATATAATTCATAATGATTTTATTGATAAAATACAATCTATAATAACTAATCATGAATTATATAAATACCCAGATGATATTTCAAAAGATTTTAAATTAGAACAATTTTATAATATTTCAAAGGGTTTTGAATTAATAAATGAGGGTATATTATTATTATTAAAAGATTATGGTATTATGAATATAGTGAGAGATTTTTATGAAAAAAATGATATTAATAATACAGTAAATGATATTAAGAATCCAGTAAATGTAGAATGTAGTATAAAATATAAAAATATATTAGGTAATTTAACCAATGGTCCGAGTGATTTTAAAAAATTAAATTTAAAATATGAATCCCCTATTATAACACCTATCACTTATATAAATAAAAAATTATTTGATTGTTTATCTTCATTGAATGTCGAACATAAAGATTATATTTTTGAAAAATTTAAATCATATGAATCAATATCAGTTAATATAATTAATGATATAATTAATCAACATAATATAAATAATATTGTTGATTTAAATCTTCATTTTGATATGCTAAATGAATTAAGTATATATTACGATTTTGCAAATACTAAAGAAACTTTTAATATCTCAAATAATAAAAAGGGTGAGGGTCTATATTCACAAGATAATTATCGTTTATATATAAAAGATTCTTTTAAACAATTTGATGAGGTGGAAAATATTGTAAACAAAAATATAAAATCCTGGTGTGATGTAATGTTAAAAAAAACCAACGTTAATATGAAAAATTTGAAAAAAGAACCGAATATTGATGATAACAGAACTAAATTATTTCGATTATCGAGAGAATACATAGAAAAAATTACAGATATCAATGATGATGATAAAAACATAATTCGCTTATGTTCGTTTATTACCGCTGCTAGGAATATAGCAATTGATGAGACAATACAGGCGTTTGAAAATAAAACTATAGATAAATATTTTAAGAGTAAATTAAATAATTTTTTTTTAATGATAGCGTATGTTAAGAAAAAAGTTATAAGTTTGGTAGAATGTATATGTAAAACTACTTTTAATGAAAAAAAATATATATTTATTTCAGATTTTGATATTGAATACAATAAAGACCCCGAAAAGGAAAAAACAGAAAACAATTATAAAATATATGAATGTATGCGTAAAATTGATAATATTATATATATTGTTAAAGATATATTGCAGTACGTAATAGCTGAAATATTATTAAATAAGCATATTATAAATTACATTGATATTTTAAAAAAAATTGAAGATATAATTATAGATTTCAACTATATTCATACTAAAACTCGTGACGCATTACATATTAAAAGAATATATACTTTAAACTATATAAAATTATTAGAACAAAACTATATAGAAAATAAAAGCATAAAAGAAGATAAAATAACTAATTATAAACAATTAGAAGATGCTTGTAAATATATATGTATTACAAGATATATGCCTAATATGAATATAAATTGGGACAAATTAAATAATATAATAAAATTATATAATAGTACATCGTTGAGCGCCACCCCATCCCACCCCACCCCCCCAACCCTCCCACCCCCACCGCCCGCTGCTCCCCCACATCCCTATATATCAGATACTACCATTACTGACCTCCTGATTGCCTCTGAATATCTCATTACTGCAGCTGAATACTCTGCCGCTCTCACAGATTCAAATAAAAACTACGAAAAATACTTAAACCCCACAAATATTAGAGATGAGCGTACAAAACTTGTTTATACTAATAACAAAATGGAAGTGCCTACATGTATAACTGAAAATAATCTTGTTCTCATCACATATAATGTCATAGTTTCTGCTATTATATCAGAACCTAACATAAAAGATATTCCAGACCTTATAGAGTCTTGGAGATCACCTCCGTCACACACACCCTCGTCTAACCCTAGCCTCCCCCTAAGCAAGTTGCGTGCCAAAATCCAACCCTCGCCATCAGCAGTAGCACCAGCAGTAGCACCAACACCAGCAAAAGTCTTGTACCCAGAACGAACAGTAGCAGCAGCAACAGCAGAAGCAGAATTAAAAGCAGCAGTAGCACCAACACCAGCAGTAGTAAAAGCAGTAGCACCAACACCAGCAGCAGAAGCAGAAGCAGAAGCAGCAGCAGAAGAAGAATTAAAAGCAGCAGAAGCAGCAGAAGCAGAAGCAGAAGTAGCTGCAGCAGCAGCAGCAAAAGAAGCAGCAGCAGCAGCAGCAGAAGCAGAAGCAGCAGAAGCAGAAGCAGCAGCAGCAGAAGCACAAGCAGCAGCAGAAGCAGCAGCACGAGCAGCAGCAGAAGAAATAAATTACTTAAAGATAGC
>MDSV01174432.1_pt1 | contig 18447 bp, 15 predicted proteins | sample 810851 | NCBI WGS metagenome assembly MDSV01 (sample SAMN05326640, study PRJNA326480) | marine metagenome | isolation source: seawater | place: Atlantic Ocean: North East | collected 2012 | reverse complement strand
TTTACATACTACATATTTTTCACTATTCGCATAACGACTTGTTTGAGGTTTTGTAATATAAACTTGATTATAACAACTACTCAATAAATACAACAGATCCATAGTATTGCTTAAAAAACAATCAAACATCTTCAATACAAACACACCTCCCTCATTTTGTGTACATAAAGCATAACACACTTGTGCCATTAATAATTTGAAAATAGTACTTTCTTGATTATTGAAATCAGTAGAAAAATCAAATCCACCATCTGCAGTTATTAAATGCATACTATTATTATATTTTTGAACAACTCTGTCGAAATTATCAATATTTAATAAATCGCCTGTACCTGTACTACCAGTTTCGATATATACATTTTTATTTTGCTTTAAAAATAAATCGCTTTTTTTCCATGATGGAATATTAGGATCATTATCAGTATCCATAAGTGTCATACCTACATATAAATCTGATTTATTTTGTCTTTCTCTTGCTACTGCTTCAATAAATCCTCCTGGGCCTTCTGCCAAATGAAATGTTTTTATAGGAGTGGATTGTTTTATCAAATCAAATACAAGTATGATTTCCACCATCTTGAAAAAAGATCTAGATAATGGTTTATATTTTGATACACATAAATTATATTGATTACAAACCGTATTGATATACTCATATGGATTCGTGAATTTTTTATATATATCCCAATCTCTTTCATGTAAATTAATTTTGAATTTAACTTTTTGTAAATATTCTGATAAAGATGGATTTATACAAGGTTTTATATCAGTATTATTTATTTGACAATTTAATTTTTTATAAACACATAAATTTACGTTAGGTAATAAGTAATATATCATAATATATTATTTACTCAAGGTTTATATTTATTTCTTTTTAACTATTTTGACTCGCTTATTTGTTTTTTTAGCATCTGATTTTTCGACCGGTATTTCCATATCTTCTACGGATTTTGTAGAGCTTATTTTCACCAATTTATCTGCATCAACCTCGCGCAATTTTCTGAAAACAAAATATCTATTCATGAAAGAAACCTGCTTTTCTTGTGAAGACATATACAATGCGTTTTTATAATCTTGTGTTTTTTTACGCTTTGATTCACTCTCCATTTGATTAAATAAATCTTTAAATAATCCAGTGCTTCTAGGTAATCCCATTGATATAGCATCCTCATCTGTGACTAACATAAACCCATAATTTTCCATAACTCTTATAAAATAATCGAAATTAACCAAATATTCCTTTGATACTTTTCCAATAGAATCTTGAAATACATGAATCGGATAATTTAATGATGTTTCGTCATCTGGAAATCCCGTTTGTTTATATTTTTTGGTAATTTCATACATCTTATTATTATTTTCCATATAAACAATTGAATCATCATATTCAGTATGTTTCAACAAGTCAAATACAGTTTGGCCATCATAACATGTTCCTATGAAATAACCATTTAACTTTGTACACTCCGCCAAATTTCTGGCAAATTCATTAAGCACTTTTTCATTTTCAAAGAAATAATGTAACGAAAATTGTACTGAACTAATGTTAAAACCACCACTTGCTACGCCATAATTATTTTTAACCACTTCGCCTAGTGTAGTTGCGTCTTTAGGGCCATTGCCGAATATCGCCTGAGTTATTTCTTTCTCCTTAGATGTAGCAAACTCTTCATTGAACGCAGAACCTTTTCTTATATTCTCTCCACTATTTCCATTCACAAATATACATGTAGGTATTTTTTTATAACTTGTCATTTGATTTAAATATCTAGCACAAGCACCATCCTTTCTATTATTAATATTATCACGCGATAGATCAATGCCAAATACAAATCCCAGTTTACTATCAATCCATTTTGGTAAATCACCTGCTTTACCTACCGCATAATCAATGAGGGATTGCTTAGGCTGACTCACCGCTTGGATTAATCTCTTTTTAACGTATAAATTGTGGAAGTCACGCATCGATTTAGATTTTAATGTACTACCATTTCGTTGATAATATACTTCAGTTTCTGTTTCTTCACTATAATTATCGAAATAAGCTGTAATATCTAACCCACTTGAAATCATATTATTTGTAATTGGATTATGTATGGTAAGCCAATTGTTATTTGCCACGCGATACGCATTTCCAAAATTATTATGTCCACTTTTTAATTCATTTGTTTTATCATAACGTACACGTAATGGTTTCCATCTCCATCCAGGTCGTTCATTTAAATCATATTTGAATTCTACAATCATATGTTCTTCGAAAAATTCTCCTTCTTCTGTTAACATATATAATTCTTTACCGTTTCTTTGTAGCAGAATATTGGCAAAACAAGCATTTTTATCATATGGATCAGTAGGAATAAATGGTTCAGGTCTATAATTATTTCTGTTAGTTTCGTCTTGAGATCTTGAAGAACGAACATTACCCTTTAACATATCTTCAAATGGATTCAAATAACCGTCTTGTGTTTCACTATAACCACACATCAAAATTAATGTTTTATATTGACTAATAGAATCCCCTCCAACTAAATCTATACCATCTTGAAAAATATTATGTATTTCATCTTTACCGGTATGATCTTTTTTAATACTTACTAATAAATCGATAGTATTGAATTCCGCAGGTTTCCATTTGAAACTATAATTCCAAGTACTTTTATGTAACGGTCCTGCTATTCCTACTACGTCGCTACCCACTGCCTTATCACTTGGTGTAAATATTAAACCATCGGTATTATATTTATATATGTTATCATGTATATCACTCAATATCTTAGAACAACCTTCAAATATAGACGTCTCTTCGGTAACCGCATAAAATGTTTTGGTTTCAATATTGAACTCACATGATTCTTTTGAGTTTAAAATATTTTTATGTTTTAATAAAGTTACAAATTGTGACATCAAATTCGCCCGATATTTAACATTTTTTCCTTTATATAATTCGTCATCGCCAGGTGAAATATAAAATGGATATGTTCTCACATCTTGTGTATTTATAAAATAAATATCAAATACCGCATATAAATTAATATTATTATTGTATTTATCATAAAGAATATGTTCACCGTCTAATAAACTATTAAAACAATCTTTGTTTTCTGTTTTAGAACCGGTAAATATAATACTCATATTTGTATTTATCAAGTATATCTTTCCTTCTTCATTTATATATAACAAACAACGATTACCATCTGCTTTATCAGTAACAGTATAATTATTTCTTATGTTAGGCAAATTCATATTTTCATAATCTTCTACTATGTTTTTAATTTGAAGTGTATATGAAGATGGACCGATGAAATCTTTTGGATGAATTCTTTTGAACTCTTTCTCTTTTCCATGTAATAAAACAAAATATGAATGAAGAATATGATCTTGTTCAACATATGAAATTGGATAATTTGTTTGTTGAAGACCAGACAAAACAACACGCATTATTTTTCGAATTACGTCTATTATCTTGTCAATTGTATCATATTTACTCCCTACACCAACTCTATGATTATCTAATTCCATTTCAATTTCATAATGCTCCAAATTGTTAAATATATTGGAATCATGGATATTAAATGTACTCATCATAGTTTTCCCTTTGTTTGTAGTTTTTGATGATTTGACAATACTCAGATCCGCAAATAATGGCAGATCTTTATGAACAAAACGAACACGATTTAATAAACGAAATGTCTTTTTAAAGTCACCCCACTTATCAATAATTCCGCGAATTACCGAAGACTTAGCACTATACGATTGTTCTAATTGATATGCAATACGTGTGTTAAATTCTTTGAAGTCAGCCGGTTTTATATATTTTTCATTCAGTTGCGGAGTGGTTTTTTGTGTGAATTTCAGTTTATCGTATGTAGTCGACGGCATAGATAATATTTTATCCAAACTATTTGTTTTACAATATTCTTGTATCAAATCCAACCCGACTAATTCTGTACGAATATTCGAGCGCTTGGTAATACCATTATTATCCACAAACCAATGGAATATGCGTAAACTGTGGAAACCATTTGGATTTTCCGGTTCAAAGCCATGATTATATAATGCTTGAGCAACATTATCATAATCAATCTTAGAAAATGGTTTATAATCTTTATTTCCACCAAAACGCAATTCTATCTCACTTGTCTTTCCATCTTTACGCGCAATTGGATTACTTTCTAAATAATTATTCAATATCACGTGTAATTGCTCTTTCGGGGTTTTCTGTTCCATTATAAATAATATATAGTAATTTCATATATTATTTTATTTGTATTAACATTGTTTCAATTTTTTTATAATATACATTGTTTCGTAATCGCAATATAATGACTTTGCTTATCGTTTTTCTCAGGTTTTATACCAAGTTTATTGCTAATAGTGCGCAATTCATCTACTTTATATGTTGAAATAGCTTTCAATGGCATATCATATTTTTCCAATAAAAAACGATCACATATATTTTTTATATCTGGATTCATTACATAATTATATAAATGTTTTTTTTTGTATAATATCAATGGTTCGACTGTTTCATCGTAATCATCTGGTATAATAGCATAATAAACACGATCATTATAAATAATTACTTTACGTTTATAATAAATAGCCAATACATGTAATGTTTTAATAGTTATATCTACATTTGTCATTAAATCTGAAATATGTTCTTTAATGTTATTTTTTGTCATCTTCATATTTACATTTTTCATAGCACTAGGTGTTTTCGTGAAAAAATCAGCAATTTTTTGTTTTTCGTCCATTTGTGTATTGGTATATTTACTCAATTCATCGTATTTTTCTTTTGAATAAATATGTATATACATCATCCAAAATAATGTATCCTTTTGGAAAATAGTTTCCATTTTTTCATTAGATTCATTTATTTCTAAACATTCCAATTTCGACTGTTCGATATGTTTGACTTGTGGAATATGAAAAAACATGTACTTCTCTAAGTTAGAGATATCACATACACTATAACTTGTTTTTACAAAAATATTGTGATAATTCATTACATATAATTAGATCATGTTACCTTTATATACATTTTTAAAATTCTTCATCTGTTTCATAGTCGGTACAATCTTCTATCATCTCGCTGATTTCTTTTTTAAAGTTCGCGGTAGATGTTATACCAATTTTACGCATTTTCACATTGAGTTTCATGACGTAATCGAGACATGTACTTATATTACGTGCGCTACGGAAATTTATATTATATAGATCAAATTCCAATTCATGTGGTGACTTATAATTTGACCATATTCTTGGAAAATATTTGTAAAAGAATAGAGCATGTTCCAAATCACCTTGATTCATAACATTCACTAATCCCAATATATATTGCTTTATAACCGTCAAAGGGATAATTTGCTTCTCTTTCATATTTTCAATAAAACTATTAAAGAGAATCATTTTACCGCGCAAATATATTTGAATGAATAATATACTCCAAATGTAACAAAAGTGATTTTGCGAGTCAGTATGTTGAATATTTATACATCTTTGTAATTTTTCATCACTGATCTCCTCTAATTCTGGTGATATGAAATCTTCGAAACCACCAGTAGGTTGTAACATATATTTAGTATTTACTGGCTTACATGTAAATGTAAATTTATTATTTGTTTTTTTAAACAATATTCTCAATATTTCTCTACTATTGAATATTTTATGTGCCAATTTAATAAAGCAGGTTTGTGTTCCTGATATTAATGTATTATTACCATCTTTATAGTCTCCAGACATTGAATCAAATATACGCACAACATTTTGTTTTATATCGCATACAAGAGCACCATAATGACCACCTTCACCTAGATTTACTCCAAATATAGTGTAGATTATTGTACTTTTATTCACTTTTGATTTTTTTATTTTTCGCGTAGCATCTTCAATATACTTACGTACCACCTTTTTATTATATTTACTGGGTTCTGTAATCCACTCGCCATTTTCATCTTGTTTTATGTCCACTGTATCAGATCTCAGATAAATAGAATTCTCATATTCACCGCCAATCTTCTTCAACAAATTCTCAATGCGCATATCGTTACCATCCATTATGAATTGGCGAAATATCTCATTTGCGTTTTCAATCAAAACTAGATCCAATCCATCATGATTAAATATCAAATCCTTTTGTATATCATCCAAATAACCATAACTGATGGGATCAATCAATTCTAGTGGTAAAGATTTATTTGACATTATAGAATATTTTGTATATTTATTTATTTTAAGGAAAAAATAATCAATTTTTTTTGTAAACATATGTCATTATATTGGGTGTAAGTATGTATCTACATATTTTAGTATATTTTAACATATCAATTGGTGGAAAAAAGACATCACAATCATAATATTCATCCAAAACATTCATATAAATACATTGACAATTATCATGTTTCATCGCTTCATAATATAATCCGTATCCACCAATAACAAATGTATTTTCTATATTATCTTCTTTTTCAATGGTTTTCAAACAATCATTCAAATTTGTAAAAGTATCCACATTGTTATAAGTATCTTTCGTTAATACATAATTTACACGGTTTTTCAATGATTTACAACCCATGCTTTCGAATGTTTTTCTTCCCATAATTACCGCATTTTTTTTCGATTTATCTTCCGTATGTGTTGTAATTTTACGAAAATATTTCATATCTTCTGGTTCATTCCAAGGTATTGTCCCTTTATACCCAATACCATTATTTTTACATGTCATTACAATAATATTAAATTTCATATTATTGTATTATATTTATATTATTTTATATAACCCCATTATTCAAAAAATGCGGTTTTGAATACTTCTTTCTGTGTTTCAAGAGACTGTAATGTTGATTCTTGCTGTTTTACATAATCTAAATAAACGCTTATATCTTCAATAATATGTTGATCTAAAAATGACATATTTACAAATATACCACTTTTGTTTTCATTTATTTTGACATTGTGTTTGAGCAATATTTTCAAAATTTCAACCTGATTTATTTTTGTCATATTTTCAATCTTAGTTTTCATTAATTCCAAATCCGCCATTATGATTTATATGTCATTTTTTATTTAAGTTTATTTTTTAGTTGTAATATTTAATAACATTTAATTAGCAACCACAGAGGCAGGGAGAGGGGCGTAATCTCCCCCACCACCAATACTTTGGGCAATAAGTTCAGGTGATAAATCTCCTTCGTCCTTTTGTACTCCTCCAAACACAAACCCTCCCCCTCCAGCAATACTCTGGGAAATAGGAGCATGTGATCTAATTGATTCTCCTCTCGAACCTCTATTACCTTCTATTAAATTAAAATTTTTCAGAGCAATATATGCTAAAATAACAATTAAAAGCAAATAAAAAAGAAATTTATATGAAAATCCCAACTTCATATATATATACATATAAATAACATTTATTCAGTGGTCTTTACTGCTCTTGCTTGTTTCTTTTTCATGGCCTCTTTATCAACCAGTTTACCGATAATACTAATAAACTGATCGTTCAATTCAAAACGCACTCCAATTACATTTATTAATATATCCATATCTTCTTTAATACTATTGAAATATTTATTCATATTATGATGATCCTTTGCTAAAAATACATGTATTGGAATAATCTCATTATCAATCACATGAGCATGAATACCCGCCTTTGTGATTGTCTTACTTTTACATTCTATTAATTGACCTTCAACTGGATTCGCAATCATACATTCAAATACAACAACAAATTCAATTTGTTCATTTTGAACAATACCACAACTATAACTTCTAATATCAATAGTGCTTGGTTTGATGAATCCTTCTGCTATACATTTATTATAAGTCATATCATGTAAGTTTCTTTCCAAAATTTCTTTTACGTTACTACCAACTTCATTAATACTCAAATACACACGTTTTTCTAAGATGGATGGAATGTAGATACCATAAATAATATCACTCATGCTATATATAACATCTATTTTTTAAGTTTATAAGAATCAATTTTTTATTTTTTCGTATATATATGAATTTTATTCAATATAATTTGTTCATTGCTAAAAAACCACAATTGTCCATTATGTTGCGTATCCTGATAATGACGTAATAAAAATTCAATTAAAACAATCACTTTCATTTTTATTTCTTTTTTATTACTTTCAAATGCCTCTATTATAGTTTCTAGAGTATATTGTTCTTCACCTAAAATTTCATTTAATTTCACAACCAAATGCTTCAACTGCATATGTTCAATCCTTGATCCTACTTTATTTACATTATCATGTAAATTACGTAACTTTAATACAAATATATCCTTACTTTTATTATATTCAAAAAACCCGATTACATCACTCATTGCCGATTTAGTTATTACATTCTTTGAAATATTTGTTTTTGAAGATAATAATTCTTTATTATCAACACCGCCGGCTTTTTCCCATTTATTATCATTATAAACAAAAACACTCACTGTTTTATTATCATCACTCAATAATATACCATATATATCATGATTTTTGTCACTTATTATAATCTTATCTTCAAAATATTCTTTGATATATTTTTCCAAGACATTCAATTTTGATTTTTTATAAATATAATTCATTATATCAATCTTTGTCAAAAATTTTAATTCATCTAAAATGTGAAAAATAATGTATTTTCTTTGAACCTCTTCTATAATTCCGTATTTTTCAGATAAAAATTTTCTTATTTTATAAAACTCGGAATAAAAAGAACCCGATGATGTTTTTTTAAATGCTTCTTCATATTTCAACTTAATTTGATCTAATATTTCGTTCAATTCATCAGATGAATCTTTGAATTCCAATGGTAAATCAACATTTATGAAAGGAATTTTAACGTCAACTGGTACTTCTCTCTCGTACAAAGATGCGGATTTATTTGTTATTTCTATTGGCTGAAAATAATAAAATATACCTTTATTAACTAATCTACCGATTCTTCCATATTTATCCAATATAAACATATTTTCATTATTTACTAGATTATGAAGTGCATAGTTAATTTGATCAATTGGATATGATTTAATAGCAGATAACGTATCTACTATTTCTTTATGTGATAAAAAAAATTTACCTTGTTGTGCACCAGGTATATCTAAAAATAATTCTTGTATTTTCTTTGTTAAAACCGCATTATTTGTAACCATAAACGTATCATTATATGTTGTATTAATGATTTTTTGATCGGTGTATTTATCTTCACTCTTACATGTGTAACTACAATTGTCCATATAATCACATATATCAGTAAAAGGTTTGTCTCCCACAACTACATGTTTTTTCTTACCATTGGGTAAAACATACTGTATGTCTTCATTGGTGGGTATTGTTAGAAGATGATCTTGTATAAAATTATTTTGCCCAATGTTTAACAAACAATCCACTGAATTTTCCTTCATAATACGTGTTATAACGCCAATTTTTATTGCCTTCTTCTCAGCCACGCGATAAACATATGTGTCAACTGCCTCGGTTTTATTTTCCAAGTTTGTAGCATGTAAAAATATTTCAACATTACGTTTTTCAAAAGGTAATCCGCAATGACTCAAGTTACGAACACCTCTACCGATAATTTGTTCTATACGATTCATATTATACCATGGATCTAGTATATGAATTTGGCGAATGTTCTTGAAATCAATACCCTCAGCTGCGGCTTTTGAAATTAAAACTACTTTTACATTCTTACCATCCACATTTTCCGGACTATTCAAATATTTCACATCCGCATCATTCGTTCGAGAGTAATTTTTATCACCAGTGATCATAACATATCTAGCTTTGTTAAATGGCCCATTATGTTGATCCTTTGTTTTCATAGACATATAATCAATTGAGTCTGCCTTATCTTTCAATAATGAGTTCATACCCTTATGACTACTAAATCGACGGAATCCCATTTCTTCTAATGCCAAAGCCATAGGAATTATACCACCATCAATGTATTGTGTGTATATCAAAATAATACCCTCTGTATTCTTAATTATATTACAAATATTCGACATCTTTGCGCTATACTTATGTAACTCGCCTGGTGAAAATATTTTTCCATATGTTTTTGTTTTATAATAAAAACCGGTTCGTACTTTTATTCCTTTTCCATCATCACCAAACTCTATTTTTTCTTCTTTGTAATTCATAATATTTAATAAACCAGTTTTTCCAACCATGTTTTGAATAACACCAGAAACTCTATCTTCACCCCCTTGATTGGCTTCATCAAAATCTTCATTTGGATAAACAATATTAAGAATTTCCAATGGTCTTTGTAACATTGTATAACCAAAAGAGTCCATCTCTTCAAATGTACGCCGATTTGTATTCATATTTTCAAACAACTCTTTCATCGCAATATCCATGTTTTTCATCAAAAAATGGTATACATCTTTTTGATAACTTCCAATGCGATTGTAAAATACAGGAACATGCTGTAATTGATCTTTAATTTTCTTGTTGTTAATTTGTCTAATAGGTTCAATGAATTTAAAATCCAAATAATCTTCGTGATTCGCATAAATTCTTACCGGAAATGTATACGGATTTTCACCACGAACATAAGATACATAACCGGTTAATTTCCGAATAAGTAGTTCGCGACCAGTGCTTATAATTTCACCTTTATTATTGAATACATCATTTATCTTAATTGGTGCTTTATTATCATTGCTACTCATTAAATTCGTCAACCATATAATCTCTTCATAAGAATTATACATAGGTGTAGCGCTCAACAATAATAACTTTAAATTATCAGCATAGCGTACCATATCCATAACAATTTCTGCGGATTTGATATTGGATTCGCTATTATCGCGTGAAATACGTAAATTATGTACTTCATCGATTATTATCATTCTATTGCTGAACAATTCTTTTATCTTCTTCAATCGCATTTTTTTCTTTTGCTTTTTATTCAAACCAGACATAGTAATATTAGTATTATCATTAATATAATTGGAAAATTGTGTATAACCCATAAACATGTAATATTGATTAATCAGCAATTTGATTTCTTTGATAATATATTGTTCACGCAGATCTTTACTAGACGTAGGATTTATTTCTTCTAACAATGTGTTTCCAACGCACGTATTCATTGACCATAACCCTTCCCTAAACTTTAATTTAGCAGGATTAAATAATTGACTTTTGAAATTATCCTGTACATTGGGCGATGCTACAATAATAATTGACTTGCGTTTACCCAGTTGTTTCATATACTTCCGCATTTCTTCCGAAATCCCTATAGCACTACATGTTTTCCCGCTACCAAGACCATGATATAAAAGTAAACTATTATAAGGAGTATTGAATGACATAAAGTTTTTTACAAAATTCTGATGAGGCATTAATTCAAATTCAGCATTACATAATGCTTCGGCTTCCTCTTTTACGCTAGTAATATAACCATCATATTGATGATCACTTAATTCCTTATGTTGTGACAATTTTAAATTGAACTCTTCGTCTTCTAAGCGTGGATACAAATAGTCCAAGTATTTTACAGATTTATCCTCGTCTTTTTTCTTTTCTTTTATACGTTGTTTCTTTGTATTATTTTTTGAAGTGTTTACAATATCAGTTTGTTCTACCTTTTCAGTTTTATTTTTGCGAATTGATTTTTCTATTTTATTGTATAGTTTATCATCAATTACTTTCATTTTCCATACACCATTGTTCAAATAAAATTCATCATAAAATTCTGCCCATTTTGGATCAGTACTTACAATATCATGAATTGATTTACGAACAAGTTTTCTATTACTATCATCGGGGTCAGTAATATATTGATATAGTTTTCGTGGTTCATAAACATTGGTTTTCTTATTTAAAATCCAATATTTGGGTTTTTCAACAGTTGTCATTATATTATAATATTATATAATTACAATACACATATTGTTAATTCTTTTAACATATTATTCACTTTTGTAATCACTTTTTTCTTTTCTAAATTATAATTTCTTATATGATCCATACATTCACTATAATTCATCCATTTCATACAACTTACTTCAGAACGCTGATAATTATCCATATTTTTTGTATATTTTTCATCCATATACATAACAAAATACTTATGTTTATAAGATTTATAATTAGACCCAGTAAATATTTCTTCAAATGGTATGATGTTATCAACATTATTCAAATGACTTCTACTGTAGCCAGTTTCCTCACAAAATTCACGTAGCGCACAATCATAATCATTTTCATTTACATTACGTCTTCCTTTTGGAAATCCCCACTCTGGTTCATTCCAAATATTTTCATCACAAGTATTTATCAATGATTTCAGTGTATAAAATTCCGTTTTATTATATACTCCATTATACAATATATTGAATTTATCTTTTGAATTCATTTCCTCACTCTTATATTGATTATTTGATTCTTCGTCACACCAAATTGTATTCCATATTTTTTCAAAAGGTTCTGTTAATAACATTGCTTTTTCATCTAGTGTCATTTGTTGAATCATATTTAATATATACTCTTTATCATTTAATGAATATTTTCCTCTGATAAAATCGATAAACCCCAATGTTTCCTTACGTCTAATCATTAAATATTCTATCTGTTCTGCTACTTTTCTAAAACAAATTATACCTATACTTGTAATAGGTAATTTACAATGGCTAAATAAATGTCCAATACGTCCACAATTATTACAATATATTTCCATTTACGCTTCTATTAATTTTATTTAATCATATCATTCTATATAGTTTATATGACTGAATATAATCCACAAGTTTGGGGACCACATTATTGGTTTGTTTTATATACAATCGCATCTACATATCCCGATACTCCGAATGAATTTACAAAAAGAAAATATTACGATTTTATTCAAAATATGCCACTTTTTATACCGAATATATCAATTGGTAACCACTTTAGTGAACTATTAGATAAATATCCATGTAGTCCATATTTATCATCTCGCGATTCATTCAAAAAATGGATCCATTTTATACATAATAAAGTAAATGTGTATATTGGTAAAAAAGAAATATCCTTTTTACACGCAGATGATTTATATAATGCACAATTTAAGCCTAAACCCATTATTCTGAGTGAAACATTTAAAATTCGAAAACATCATATTTACTTAATATTTACTATGTGCTGTATTATTTTTATTTATATATTTTATAAGAATACATGAGATTTGAAATTATAATTATTGTTATTTCTGCTTTAGTAATCGCCAATATTTATACAGATGGTAAATACTTGAGATTGGCACTAACTTGGAAAAAATATTATCAAATGATCGGTGTCGGTTTATTCGGATTAGTTTTAATATATTTACTACGAAAAAATCCGGATCGCGCCAAAGACATTATTGAATCCTCAAATGAATATTTGAAAAATGTGCCTATTGACAAAGATTCATATAATTTTATTCATCCCATTATGGATTTTACATCAAAACAACAATACGGTCAACATGGTCAATCTATAACGAATAATGACCCACAGTTATACAAATATCAACAAAAAGTAATGAATTCTGGCGGCAAAGGTACAAAACGATCAGTAAGTGAAACAAAGAAGAAATTTGTAGCCGCAAAACAAAACTGGTGTTGTGGTGACTGTAAAAAACAATTGCCTGCTTGGTTTGAAGTAGATCATACAGTTCGTCTTGAACACGGTGGTAGCAATCACGTAGACAATTTAGTAGCATTATGTAGAGATTGTCATGGCAAAAAAACTGCGATTGAAAACTTATAATATGTATATATATAAAACATGTCAGGTATAAAAAAAAAGATTTTGAAAGGGGTATCTGAAATCAAAAAAATTAATAAAAGTAATGATGAAAATTTAAAAGAATTAGATAAAACAGAAGGGTTCACACTTTTTAATAGTTCTTTAAAAGAAATTTTCAATATAAAAAACGAAAGTTCACAAACGCTTATTAAGTATGGTTTATTATATGTTTTTATTATTGGTATTACGCTGTTTTTATCAAATCTATCTGGCAAGAAACAAGTTTTTGATACAGATACGTATTTGTATATTAGTATATTCATTTTGCCAATTTTAGTCATTATTGGACTCATTGTTTTTTCAAGTAGATCTCAAAATACTGTTGCGATATTTATGTATGCCGCAATAGGGCTTTTTCTTCTTGTTTTCTTTGTACAATTTTATTCTAATATTAAAAGTTTATCCGGAACATATCAACATTATTTAACATTATTTACACAAGTAATAATAATATCATTGGTTGTAGTCGGATTTACATTATTTTATAACGTATTTAGTGATAAATTACAAAGAATTCCCGGTACAATAGGAATCGTAGTGAATTTAATATTCTTCATACCATGTTTCATTAATGATTTTATCATATATATTAAAAATCAATTCAAAATTACTCCATCTGCTACTTATATATTACTGGTTATTGAGGCATTGCTAATTTTAGCATATATTTATTTACCATCATTATTTAGTTCAAGTTTGTATAACAGTCACAAATTATTAAATGAACCTGTTTTTTTAAATGTATATAAGGTAATTGGACATGGTGAAGATATACCAATGAATAATAATATGCTAGTAAAAAATAGTAATTTCGGTGAACTAAATAGTCCTACACCTTATGTGAATTATTCAATGTCAATGTGGTTATATTTAAATACACAAAATCTTTCGAAAATGGAGAAACACATTTTTAGCTATGGTGAAGATAAATTGAGATTAGAATATTTCTCTGAATATGATTCAATAAAAGAAATTTTATCCGAAACTTTAGATAAAAAACATAAAGTTAAAATTACTTTTGTCAAAGATAGTGATTGTAATAAATTGAGATTGTCACTTGAAGAAAATGAAAATTACGCATCTGATCTTGTAAATATAGATGATTTTTATAATAAATATAATACTATGTGTAGACCAATGTCAAAAGCCGATTTTGAAATCATGACAAATGTAAATAATGATAATGAAGTAAATTGGCGCGAATTTTTGGATTCTCAAGACAAACACGAAATATATACATTTGTAGATCTTGACTTACAAAAATGGAATAACATTGTGGTAAATTACGATAGTAATAATGTGGATTTATTCATAAATGGAGAATTAAAATATTCTAAAAGCTATGTAAACATGTTTCCAAAATATAAAGAGACAGACAGAATTGCTGTTGGTAATTCCGATTTACAAGGCGCCATTTGTAATATAGAATATCATGAAAACGTTATGTCAAAAGCCGATATTGTCGCAAATTATAATTTACTTTTAAATAAAAATCCTCCATTAAATAATATAGTATAATTTTATATAATGAATACCATAATTATAGTATTAGGTGTAATTTTATTAGTAGTAATATTATATTTAATTTTTCAAAATCTATTTTCTGGCGAAACTGCTTTAGATGAACAAAATAGTTTATCTTCCCAAATTCCTGCTATTCCATCAGGAAATTTATCCGTTCCAGATTCAGCACGTTTTACGTACAATGTATGGTTATATGTCAACAGTTGGAATACAAACGCTACAAAAACAATATTTAGTAGATTATATGAAACAAAATTATATTTAGATCATAATACTGCTACTTTGAAACTCGATGTGGGTAACCCAGCAATTAGCGATAGTGAATCAGAGCAAGAGAATTATTTAGAAACTATCGATATAACAAACAACTTCCCTCTTCAAAAGTGGGTTTGTGTTTTGGTAAGTGTAGATAATAATATCATCGATGTTTATTTAGATGGGAAAATGGTAAAATCCGTTTTCATTGGAAACAATGTAAGCCCACCATTCCAAAATATGCAGGTCAGTTCATCAATTGTATTTGGAAGTGGTTGGGATGCGCATATTTCAAAATTTGAAAGAAGACCAAAACCAACAGATCCAAAATCCGCATGGGATAAATACATGGAAGGAAATGGTGGCAGCACTATAAGTAACGCATTGGGCAATATAAATGTCAATGTATCAGTATTAAAGGATAATGTAGAAACCAGTTCATTTTATCTATTTTAATTCAAGTATATTTTATCATATTAATATAAGTATTAATATAATGGATTACTTTAATCAACCTTTAGCGGATTCATTGGATGATCAAAAGAAAAATAAACCAGATGGTTCTACAAATAATCCAGAAACTAATCCTTTTGGAGAAAGTGACCAATCTAGTTCATCAGTTTTTGGAAATAATGATACAGCAAAAAACCCTGAAGATAATCAAACAACAATGGGTTATATACAAAGTTCATTTGAAGGCGCAAAAGATTCATTTAACAAAACAGTAGAAGATATATCGTCAAAAGATTTATTAACTAGCGGTAAAGAATTTATTGCTTCAAATACAATAGTAACAAAATTAGTATTTTTAGTACTTATATTGATCTGTTTTTTAATTTTAATGAATTTAGGTATATTTTTGATTATTTACTTTGCCCAACCTGAGAAAAATCCTTTTTTAGTTGATGGTGTTATAAATGGAAATCGTCAAAAAACTATACTTCAAGATCCTAAGAATTCCAACTCTATTACAATTTATAGATCAAATAACCAAAATGAAGGTATTGAATTTACTTGGAGTGTTTGGCTATTAAGAAATAATACAGAAAGTAATTTAGTTTATAACAATATTTTTAACAAAGGGTCGGGTAATTATAATTCCGCTGGTATAGCGGAATTAGGAAATGGTCCTGGTGTATATTTCTATAATACCAATAATGATCACAATAATATTAAAATTGTAATGGACACAGTTGCCTCAAATACTACGTCAAATATTAAAGAAGAAGTTGAAATTACAAATTTACCTATTGCTCGTTGGTTTCATCTATCTATCCGTATGGAAAACAAAATTATGGACGTATACGTAAATGGTGTAGTGGCAAAACGTGTTGCTTTTGAAAATGTACCTTTCCAAAATTACCGAAATGTTTTAGTATGTCAAAATGGTGGATTTGATGGAAATTTATCTGACTTGCGATATTTTGATACCGCATTATCTGTTTTTCAAATGATGAATATTGTAGAAGCTGGTCCTAATTTACGTTCAGCAGATGATGATAATAATACTAAATATAATTATTTAGCAACTTCATGGTATATGAATAATTGAATATAAAATTATAATAATCAAATATAATTAATTATTATAATGACTTCATCTAGTTGCGTTTTAATACAGTCCATGAGACGTATATTATTAACAAATAGCGTCGCACCACCAAGACTTGAAATTGTGTCTCCATATACAGATACTACAGCAAGTGAAGTACCTCCATCACAACCTTTTTATAAAAAAAAACAATTGGATATGCGGAGAAAATATCAAATATTACAGCATAAAAATAATGGTTCAGTTAATGGTAAACAAACAAAGAAAGTATTATATACTAATCTAATGAATAATAATAGAAATCGGTATACAATAAGTGTTATGGAAAATGACAATGTTACAGTATATTCATCAAACGCATGTCCAGACGATAATAATATTGCTGTTCCTACTACTTCATCTGATGTACCTGGACCCACGGAAATGCTATATTATGAACCAGATGTTCCATTGTATATGTTTGGATATCAAAAAAATGATTATGCCATTTTACCTAAAAATGTAGATATGAATAACATAGCACAAATAATAAGTAATAGTAATATTAATGTTAATATCAACGAATTAACAAATATACTTACTATGATATTTCATGAAAACAGCCCACATGGTGATCAAAGTATAGATATTACTATACCAATGCTTATAAATATTTCAGGAAATACAAGTGATATGAACTCGGATGTCAAGGTAATAATCAGTGACTTTATTGTACAAATATTACAGGGTAATCAAGAAATAAATATTGAGAATTTAGAAATATTTTTAGATAATAATGAAATTATTATTGATAATTTTGATGAAAATGGCGAATTCGAAATTAATCAAGAAATAATTGCGAATATCAGATATAATTTCCAACTTTTATCACAAGGTACAATGAGTGTCAATGTTCAACCTATTTTTACTGTTATAAATGGAATTATTGATGAAATATCCGTTATAGCAAATCCAGATAGTAGTAATCAATTTAACGTAAATATATATTAAGCATTGGGATCTTTATTTACTTCCTCTGTAACTTTAACTATATTCTCTGCTAAATTTACAGCATTATTAATAGATTCAGTGGTTTTTTTAACTTCAGCTACCTTTTCCTGAACTTGTTCCTTAACTTCAGCTACAACATTCTCTTGAACTTGTTCCTTAACATCTTCTACCTTTTCCTGAACTTCAGCTACCTTTTCCTGAACTTGTTCCTTAACATCTTCTACTTTATCCTGAACTTGTTCCTTAACATCTTCTACTTTATCCTGAACTTGTTCCTTAACATCTTCTACTTTATCTTGAACTTGTTCCTTAACATCTTCTACTTTATCTTGA
>MDSV01058655.1_pt1 | contig 18447 bp, 15 predicted proteins | sample 810851 | NCBI WGS metagenome assembly MDSV01 (sample SAMN05326640, study PRJNA326480) | marine metagenome | isolation source: seawater | place: Atlantic Ocean: North East | collected 2012 | reverse complement strand
TTATATAAAAGCAAAATTTAAATTAATACAGAACCAATCTAAAAATAATTATGCTTTTATAGAAAAAAAAAATTATTTATTAAATAATTTAATTAAAAAAAATAAAACTAAATCTAAAATTTGTAGAGTAAATTATAAAAAATACTCAAAATATTATAAATTAATAAAAAATGAGTATTTTAGAAATATACCAAACTTTAAGAATCTTTCTTTTGTATTTGCTATTTCAAAAAATTTGAAACTTAGTTTAAAAAAAATAATTAATGTAGCAAATAGATTTAAACAACTAGATTTTAGGCAACAGATTATTTATCAATCTAAAAAATTAATAATAATTAATGATTCTAAATCAACCAGTTTATCTTCAGCAATGCCTTTGCTAGAATCTTTTACAAATATTTATTGGATATTGGGGGGAATGGCAAAAAAAGGAGATCAGTTAAAATTAAAAAAAGAAAATTTTAAAAATATAAGTGCTTTTATTTATGGAAAAGATAAATTAATTTTTTCGAAAATATTATCTAATAAAATAAAATATAAAGTATCAAAAAACTTAAATAATTCATTGTTACAAGTTTTTAAGGATTTAAAAAAAAAAGAAGATCAAAAAAAAATACTTTTATTTAGTCCTTCTGCGGCATCTTTTGACCAATTTAAAAATTTTGAAGACAGAGGGAAATATTTTAATAAAATTATTAAACAGCATTTAAAAAATTAAATTTTATTATATGAAAAATTATTTTGATAACTTTTACGATTGGTGGAAAAATATTGATAAATATATTTTTTCTTTGATATTTATTTTATTTTTTTTAGGATTATTTTTTTCATTAGTTTCAACTTCATTAATAGCTTCAGACAAACTTGATACAAATTCATACTATTTTTTTATTAAACATTTTATCTTTATAATTTTAGGAATAACTATACTAATTATCTTTTCATTCTTGAAAGAAGAGCTTTTAATTAAAATATCAATTATTTTATTTTGTATTTCATTTATTACATTAGTTTTAGTTCCATTTATTGGAGCAGAAGTAAAAGGATCAAAAAGATGGATAGATTTAGGCTTTTTACCAAGATTTCAACCAATTGAACTTATTAAGCCTTTTTTTATAGTAATTTTATCAACTTTATTATGTTTAAAAAAAAATAACTTATATTTTAAATATTTACTAAGTAGCCTAATACTTTTGCCAATATTATTATTGTTGATTTCACAACCAGATTTAGGTCAAACATTGCTTATAACAATGGTTTGGTTAACTCTTATTTTTGTTTCAGGGATTAATATTTATTTATTTTTTATATTTTTTGTAATTGTGTCATTAACTGCCTCTTATTTAATATTTTTTGTTTCAAAATTTGAATACATTAAGTTAAGATTTTTATCTTTTATTAATTCATCTGAGGCCGGTAACTATCAAGCTGAAAAAGCAAGTGATGCAATTATCAGTGGGGGATTTTTTGGAAAAGGTATAGGTGAAGGCACGCTTAATTCAAAGATTCCAGAAGCTCACACTGATTATATTGTTTCCGTTGTTTCCGAAGAGTTTGGAGCAATCATTGTTATAATTATTATATTATTATACTTGGTATTTGCATATAAAATTATTCAAAAAATAAATTTGATAAATATAGAAAATATAAAATTAATATTAATTGGAAGTATTTCATTAATTTTATTACAAACTTTTGTACACATAGGAGTTAATATAAAGTTATTACCAACTACTGGTATGACATTGCCATACTTAAGTTATGGTGGCTCATCTATTATGAGTACAGCAATAATTTCAGGAATTATTTTAAATTTAACAAAAAGAAAAGTTAGTTAAGTGAAAACAAACATACTAATTTCCACAGGAGGTTCGGGAGGCCATGTAATTCCTGCTACCATCCTTTATGAACATTTGTCGAAAGATGCTTATGTAACTATTTCAACTGACAAAAGAGGCTCAAGGTATTTAGATAAAGATAATTATACATACAATGTTATTGATACCCCAAAGTTAAGCAATATTTTTTTTTTTTCCATTTAACTTAATTTTAATATTATTTTTAACTTTGAAGTCACTTTTTCTTTTAAAAAATAAAAAAATAAAAAAACTTATTTCCACCGGAGGGTATATGTCATTGCCTCTAATTTTAGCTGCTAAATTACTTAATTTAAAAGTTTACTTGCTAGAACCCAACATGGTTTTGGGAAGAGCTAATAAGTATTTTTTAAATTCTTGTTCAAAGATTTTTTGTTATTCAGAACAAATTAAAAACTTTCCCAATAATTTGAAAAACAAAATGGAAATTATTAAACCTTTAGTGAGAGAAAATATTTATAAATTAAATTTATCTTCTTTAAATAAAGAGAAATTTAATTTGTTAATAGTAGGAGGCAGTCAAGGTGCAAGTTTCTTTGATAAAAATTTAAAAAACTCAATTGTGAATATTTCAAAAAAGTATTCCATTAGGATCATCCAACAAACTGACGAAAAAAACATTTCTGATTTAAAAGATTTTTATTTTAAAAACAATATAGAAAATATGATATTTAGTTTTGATAATAATTTTGCAAATATTATTCAGCAAGCTGATCTTTGTGTAACAAGAGCTGGCGCATCAACTTTAGCAGAATTATCAATTTTAAATATTCCATTTATAGCAGTTCCATTGCCAACCTCAAAAGACAATCATCAATTTGAAAATGCAAATTTTTATAAAAATTATGATTGTTGTTGGATAATAGAACAAAAATATTTTGAGGAAAAAATTGAAGGAATTTTGAAAGATATTTTAATTAATAAAAGTGATTATTTAAAAAAAAAGGAAAATTTAAAAATATTAAATTATCATAATACCTGGATTAATGTTAATCAAAAAATATTAAAAAGTATAAATGAAAATTGAATTAGCAAGAACCGAAGTTATTCACTTTGTAGGAATTGGTGGAATTGGAATGAGTGGACTATCTCTTATAATGAAGGGAAAAGGATTTAAGGTTCAGGGAAGTGATATTTCAGAAAATAAAAATATTGAGAGATTAAAAAAAGAAAAAATAAAAATTTTTATAGGACAAAAAAAACAAAATCTAAAAAATGCAACCATAGTTGTAATATCTTCAGCAATAAAAAAAAATAATCCAGAAATGATTGCGGCAAAAAGGAAAAATTTGCCTATTATTACCAGAGGTAAAATGTTGGCTCACATTGTTTCTTTAATGAGAAATATTGTTGTAGTTGGTTCACATGGAAAAACTACCACGACGTCTTTAGTTGCATCAATTTTACAAAAAACCAAATTAGATCCAACAATTATTAATGGTGGAGTTATAAATTCGATTAAAAATACTGCAAGACTAGGAAAAAGCAATTGGTCAATTTTGGAAGCAGATGAGTCCGACGGAAGTTTTGTCCATATTCCTCCGACTTACTCAATTATTACAAATATAGATAGAGAACACATGGATTTTTATCAATCAATGGATAATCTTAAAAATTATTTTATAAAATTTATTGAAAAAGTTCCCTCATTTGGAAAATCATTTATTTGTATAGATGATAAGATTAATAATGATCTTGTCAGAAAATTGAATAATCAAAATTTTTATACTTATGGATTAAATTCTAGATCTAATTTTTTAATTAAGAATGTTAAACAAAATACAAAATTTACTGAATTTGATTTGCTTGTAAATGTTCCAAATAAAAAAAAAATATTTATAAAAAAAATAAAAATCCCATTACTTGGAGTTCATAATGTTAGAAATTCAGTTGCAGCAGTAGCTGTTGCCTTAACAGTTGGAATATCAATCTCAGATATTAAGAAAGGATTATTGAATTTTAAGGGAGTTCAAAGAAGATTTAATAAAATTTTTACTTATAATGAAATTGACTTTTATGATGATTATGCGCACCATCCAACAGAGATACAATTTGTATTAGAAGGAGTTAATAAAGTTTATAAGGGTTACGATAAAGTTTGTATTTTTCAGCCACATCGAATTTCAAGATTAAAAGATCTTAGAAAAGAATTTTCTTTCGCTTTTTCAAATGCTGATACTGTTGTTTTATGTCCAATACATACCGCAGGAGAAAAAATGAAATTAGGATTTAGCTATCTCAACTTTGCAAAAGAAATTATAAAAAATTCAAAAGTAAAATTATTTTTAGTTAATGACAACAAGCAATTAGCTATGTTTGTCAAAAAAAATATGTATGGAAAAAAAATTGTTATAGGAATGGGGGCGGGATCTATTTCTAATTGGATGAGAAAACTTCCGGAATTAATATAATGGAAATAAAAGAGCTAAAAAATTTATTACTTGAATTTGGTGAGAATGTAAGATTTGAACATGATTTAAGAAAAAAAAATTGGTTTAATATTGGGGGAAAATCAAAAGTTTTTTATAAAGCTGAAAATTTAAAAGAATTAGTCAATTTTATAAAAAAGATAAAAGGAAAAGAAAAAATATTTATTCTTGGTGCGGGATCAAATACTTTAATTACTGACAATTTATTTGATGGTATAGTTGTAAAATTAGGTAAAAATTTTAATAATATTTCTCTACTAGATGATAATGTAATAATTGCAGGAAGTGCTGTTTCAGATAAAGCTTTGTCTAGTTTTGCAATAGATAATAACTTAAGTGGATTTGAATTTTTATCTGGTATTCCAGGTACTATTGGAGGAGGGATAAGAATGAATGCTGGTTGCTTTGGCAAAGAATTTAAAGACATATTGTTATCCATCCAGGCAATTGATGCTTTTGGAAATGTTATAACCATGCCTGCTGAAGAAATTAAGTTTGAATATAGAAATAGTAATTTGCCAGAAGACCTAGTTTTTTTAAGCGCTTCTTTTAAAGGAGTAAGAGGAGATGAAAATGAAATAAAAAATTTGACAAATGAGCTAAAATTAAAAAAGGAAAAAGCACAACCAACAAGAATAAAAACAAGCGGTAGTACATTTAAAAATCCTATTTCGCAAACTAAAAAAAAGGTATGGGAACTAATTAAGGATTCTGTACCATTAGACAAATGTTTCGGAGACGCGTGTATTTCAGATAAGCACTGTAATTTTTTTGTTAATAAAGGAAATGCAACATTTAAAGATATGTCAAGGCTAATCAACTTTGTAAGAAAAAAAGTTTTGGAAAAAACTGGAATTAGTTTAGAAAAAGAAATTAAAATTTTGGAATAAATTGAAAAAAAAAATTCTTTTAATTGCTGGTGGCTATTCAAATGAAAGAGACATTAGTTTACTGACTGCTAAAAGTGTTTATTTGGCATTAAAAAAAAATAAAAAATACAATCTTAAAATTATTGAACCTGATGGAAGCTTTATAAAAAAATTAAGATTATATAAACCAGATGTAGTTTTGAATTTGCTTCATGGAAGGTATGGAGAGGATGGTTATATTCAATCAATACTTGAATCTGAAAAAATCAAATATACTCATTCAGGCGTAAAGTCCTCTGCTATTGCAATAGATAAAGAACTATCCAAAAAACTGTTTATTAAAAATAATATACCAACGCCTAAATACGTAAAATTTGAATTTAAAAAAAATATTATTAAAAAAAATATTATTAAAATAATTAAAAATAAATTAGATTTTCCAGTAGTTGTAAAGCCGATTAATGAAGGTTCGAGTGTTAACGTTTATATATGCAATAAGTCAAATTTTATTAATAATTTATATAAGTTAAAAAATTATGGAGAAGTATTGATTGAAAAATTTATACCAGGTCGTGAAATTCAAGTAGCAATATTTGGTAAACAAAAATTAGGAGCCATTGAATTAAAGCCTAAGAGAAAATTTTATGATTATGAGGCAAAATACAATCCAAATGCAAAAACTGAACATATAATTCCAGTTAAAATTAGTAAAAAAAATTATAATAAAGTTACTAATTTAGCTTTAAAAGCACATAATCTTTTAAAATGTAGAGGAGTCACAAGATCAGATTTTAGATTTTATAAAAATAAATTTTATTTGTTAGAAACTAATACCCAACCGGGAATGACTTCACTTTCATTAGTGCCTGAAATTGCAAATTATAATAATATCAGCTTTATACAGTTAATCGAAAAAATTATTAAAGATGCCTCAATTAATAAGTAAAAAAAAAATTTATTTTTATTTATTTATATTACTACTTGTAAGTTCAACGTTTAATTTTAATATTATTTCAAAATTTAAAAAACTAAATTTAGTTAACAACATTAATATTGTAGGGCTTGATAATAAAGAAATGGCTATACTGGAAAAAAATTTAGAAATATTCAAAAAAAAGAATATTTTTTTAATTAATAAAGAGGAGGTTAATAAAAGATTAAATAAAAATAGTTTTTTAGATGATTATACAATTATAAAAATTTTACCTTCTAAACTATTAATTAAAGTTAAAAAAACAGATTTTGTTGGTTCAACAATTTTTGAGGGAGAAAAATATTATATTGGTAAAAATGGAAAACTTACAAATACAACATTAGTAGAAAAGCAATTTAATTTACCACAGGTCTTTGGAAATTTTCAAGTAAACGAATTATTAAAATTAAATAAAATATTAAATTTAAATGGTTTTAATCTAAATAAAATTAAAAAATATTATTATTTCAAAAGTGATAGATGGGATATCAAATATAATGACAATACCGTTATAATGCTTCCATCATATAATTTAGAAAAATCATTAAAAAATTACATATCTTTTGTTAAGAAAAAAAAAATTATACCAGGTCAAATAATTGATTTAAGAATAAAAAACAAAATTATACTATCAAATGTTGAAAGATAAATATTTATCAGTCATTGATTTTGGATCAAGTGAATTAAGATTGGGGGTATTTAATGAAAGGTTTTCTAAATTATTTTTTCAAACAAAAAAAATTCTTCAAAAAAATAATTATCATGAGTATTTTGAATCAATAAATTTATTAATCAAAGAAGCAGAAAATAAAATTTCTAATCATCTTGAAAATTTAACTGTCCTGTATGACAGTCCTGATATTTATACTATCGATCTATCTATTAAAAAAAAATTAGATCAAAAAATTACCACCAAAGATTTTTGTTCATCAATTATACTAGAAGCAAATCAATTAGTAAAAGATTGTTATACAAACAAAAAAATCATTCATTCAATAATAAAGAAATATATTGTTAATGATAAAGAATTTTTAAGTATGCCGGAAGAATTAATTGAAATTAATTCTGTAATAGTAGAAATAAAATTTATATGTTTGCCATACAACGAATATCAAGATGTTATTGAAACATTTAAAAAGAGTAATCTAAAAGTTACAAATTTTTTTTCTTCAAGTTTAGTTAAATCATTTAAGTATATTAATTCTTTCAAAGAAAATAATTCAGTAGTTTTTTTGGATATAGGTTTAGATAGAACCACAGCAATATTTTTTAATAACCAAAAATTAGATCTTTTGAAAAGTATATCAATTGGAGGAAATCATATCTCTAAAGATATATCCCAAATAATGAAAATAAGCATAGAAGAGTCAGAAAGTTTAAAAAAAACCTTTAATAAATCTGAAATAGATTTTTCTTACAGTGAAACAAGCCCAATGGATAACAATAGTATAATAAAAAAAATTATTGGAAAAAATATTTCAATAGATTTGTTAAAAAAGGTTATCTTAGCAAGAATCGAAGAAATAATAAAACTGTCATTTAAAGATGTGAATTTTTCTGAAAATATTGATAAAAAACAAAATTTAAACTTAGTGTTGATTGGGAATGGATCAAAAATATTTAATAAAAACTCTTTTCAATTGGAAGATAAATACAACTTCAAGGAAATAAACTTTTATGAGGAAAACGATCACGAGATCTGTGAAGCAGGTTTAATTTTTAGGGAAAATTTTAAAGATATAAATGATGCAAGATTAAAAAAAAATCAAAATAAATTAGGTTTTTTCCATAGATTCTTTAACTTTTTTGGAAGTAGTTAATCGTATTTTGTTGTAACATTTGTTGTATATCTAAATTTTTACCATTTTTATATAAGTAGTTAATGTCAATATTAACTCAAAAAACTATTTCAAAAAAAATATCATTAGCTGGAATCGGCATACATACAGGACTAAAAGCACAATTGGATATTTTACCAGCCCAACCCAACACTGGAATTATTTTTAAGAGAGTTGATATAAAAAAAAATAATATAATTATACCAACATATAACAATGTTGTAGATGCAACTCTTTGCACAACAATATCAAATGATTATGGTGTTAAAGTTTCAACAATAGAACATTTGATGGGTGCCTTTTATGGTTTAGGTATCGACAATGCTATAGTAGAAATAAATTCTCAAGAGGTACCAATTATGGATGGATCTGCAAAGCAATTTGTTGAACAAATAATACTAGCAGGTGTTAAAATAAGTGAAGTACCTATTAAGATAATTAAAGTAGAACAATCAACTCAAGTTAGAGATGGTGAAAAAATTATTTCAATTAATAAATCAAATGTAAGTTTAGATATAGATTTTGAAATTAAGTATCAAAATCAATTTATTAAATCCCAAAGAAATAAAATAAGTATATTTGAAGATGATTTAACTGATGTATATAATTCCAGAACTTTTTGTTTATATGAAGATATCGAAAAATTAAAAGATATGGGTCTTGGAAAAGGTGGAAGTTTAAAAAATGCTTTAGTTATAAAAGATAATTTATTGATGAATGAAGGTGGCCTAAGAAATAAAAAAGAGTTTGTAAACCACAAAATTTTAGATTGTATGGGAGATTTGTACTTATCAGGTTTCAGAATAATTGGTTCACTTGAATGTTCTCAAGGTGGCCATAATTTGACAAATAAATTGCTTAGAGAATTATTTAAAGATCAAAAAAACTACTCTTTAATAGAAATTAAAGGAAAAAATTTACCACATTCCTTTGCAAATAAGAATCAATTAAGATCTATTGCATAATTGTTAGAATTTTAAATAAATTCTGATAAAATTTATAAATGAAATTTCATTTTATATATTTAATAATAATTTTCATATTTTTAAATGTTTCTTGTTCAAAGGAAAAAGAAAAAATATCTATTGTTGAAGAGGAAAGTTTAGAAATGCAAATGATAAAAGCTTACAATGATGGATTAAAAGAATTGGAAAAAGGAGATGTTATTTATGCTGCAAAAAAATTTAATGAAGCTGAACTTCTATATCCACAATCAGTTTGGGCACCCAGAGCCGCATTAATGGCAGCGTATTCTTATTATACACAACTATATTATACCGATGCTACTCTAGAATTAGAGAAATTTTTAGATAAATACAAAAATCACCCAAGAAGAGATTATGCTTACTATTTGTTAGCGCTTAGCCATTATAATCAAATAATAGATGAGACAAAAGATTTAAATGAGATTCTTAATGCAAAAAAATACTTTCAAACTTTAATAAATAAATATCCAAATACTGAATTTGCATTAGACTCAGAATATAAATTAGAATTAATTCAAGAATTGTTAGCATCTAAAGAGATGTATCTAGCAAGATATTATGTAGACAGAGAAAAATGGATACCAGCAATAAATAGATTTAAAACAGTTGTAGAAGATTATGAGACTACAATTTTTGTAGAAGAAGCTCTTCATAGGTTAGTCGAATTACATTATACAGTTGGTCTTATTGATGAATCTAAAAAATATGCAGCTTTACTAGGATACAATTATAAGTCAAGCAACTGGTATGCTGAAACCTATAGGATACTAAATAAAGATTATATAAAAATTTCCAAAAGAAAAAAAAAAAATAAAGAGGAATCAATAATAAAAAAATTCAAAGATCTACTAAAATAAATAGGTTTTATGAATAATAATATAAAAAAAAATTATCTTAAAAAAATAAATGAATTTAAGAAACATAATCAATTCTACTATGACAATAGTGCTCCTAAAATCTCAGATAAAGATTATGACATTTTAAAAAAAGAAATAATAGATTTAGAAAAAAAATATACTTTCTTAAAAAGTAATTTTTCTCCTTCACAAATGGTAGGTTTTGAACCGTCAAAAAATTTTTTAAAATTTAAACATCGTCAAAAAATGTTATCATTATCAAACGCCTTTAAAGAAGAAGATTTAGCAAACTTTGAAAAAAAAATATTTAATTTTTTAAATGAAAAAGTACACCTGGAGTATAGCGTTGAACCTAAAATTGATGGGATATCAGCCTCTCTTACTTATAAAAATGGAAACTTAGTTTATGGAGTATCTAGAGGAGATGGAAATGAAGGAGAAATAATCACAGATAATTTAAAAACTATTAAAGATATACCCCATAAAGTAGAAAATAATAACTTTCCAAATGATATAGAAATTAGAGGAGAAGTTTTTATAAGCAAAAATGATTTTGAAAAAATTAAAAGTAGTTTTGCAAATCCAAGAAATGCTGCATCGGGATCTTTAAGACAAAAAAATTCTAAGGAAACAAGTAAAATTCCTTTAAAATTTATAGCTTATACTTTTGGATACTTTGAAGAGAATAAATTCAGACTACAATCTGATTTTTTAAATCATTTAAAGATATGGGGTTTTAAAATAAGTGAACATAATAAAATTGTGAAAGATATTAATCAATTAATATCTCTGCATAAAAAATTTGAAAAAAATAGATTTCAATTAGAATATGATGTAGACGGTTTGGTTTATAAAGTTAATAACTTACAGCTACAAAAAAGATTAGGTTTTACTTCTAATGCACCTAGGTGGGCTATAGCTCACAAATTTTCTGCAGATTATACTTATTCTGAAATTTTAAATATTGAAATCCAAGTGGGAAGAACAGGGGCATTGACACCGGTTGCAAAAGTAAAAGCTGTAAATATTGGAGGAGTAGTAGTATCTAATGCCACACTTCATAATGAAGAAGAAATTTTAAAAAAAGATATTAGAATTGGAGATACTGTAAAAATAGAAAGAGCTGGAGATGTTATTCCACATGTAATAGAAGTTGATTTTAAAAAGAGAAAAAATTCTTCAAAAAAATTTGTTTTTCCTAAAAATTGTCCTTCTTGTGGATCAAAAACGGTAAAAGAATTTAATAAAATTACAAAAAAATATGATTCTGTTAGAAGATGTGGCAGTCAGGGATTTGAATGTGAAAAAATTGCAATCGAAAAAATAAAACATTTTATTTCTAAAGATGCTTTAAATATTGATGGTTTAGGAAAAAAGGTAGTTGAAAAATTTTGGGAATTAAAAATAATTAAATCTCTGGAAGATATATTTAAACTAAATTATCAAGAAATATCTAATTTAGATGGTTGGGGGAAACAATCTGTATCAAACTTAAAATATTCGATTGAAAAATCAAAAGATGTTACGTTAGATCGCTTTATTTTTTCTATTGGCATTAGACATATTGGAATTGAAAATGCCAAGTTAATTGCTGACAACTTAAAAACAATAGAAAAATTTTTAAATATAATTAATAATAAAAATATTAATCAACTGTTAAATATTGATGGAATAGGTGAAACTCAAATTCAATCTATAGAAAAATTCATTAATAATAAAAGAAATATAAATATTTTAAATAATCTCCATAAAATCTTGTCTATTAAAAAAATAGAATTAAATAAAAAAGGAAAATTACAAGATAAGACATTTATGTTTACGGGTAAGTTAACAGATATTAGCAGAGCTGAAGCAAAAAGCTTAGTGGAAAAAAATTCTGGAAATATAGTTAGCAGTGTTAATAAAAAATTAAATTTTTTAGTATTGGGAGATAAGCCAACAAGCAAAAAAGTAGAACATGCAAAAAAAATAGGTGTTAAAATTTTAAGCCAACAAGAATGGGCTAAACTTTTAAATTAATTTAGCTAACCATTTTTTTTGTTTTTTATTTAAAAAGGGAGAAATTTTTGAATATGTTTCTAAATGATAGTTAAATAAATAATTTTTTTCAAAGTTATTTAGTAACTTCTCATCAATTAAATCTTTGTCAATTGGTGCAAAAGTAAGATTTTCAAAACGAAGATTATTATTTATTTTTTTTATGAAAACTAAGTTTTCAATTCTAATACCAAATCTATTTTCTAAATAATAGCCTGGTTCATTGCTTACAATCATACCTTCTTCCAATTTAACATAATTATTTTTTGATATACTTTGAGGACCTTCGTGTACGTTTAGAAAAAAACCAACTCCATGACCAGTTCCATGTCTATAATCTAAATGAATTTTTTTTAAACTTCGTCTTGCTTTTTTATCAATATTATGTCCGGTTTTATCTTGATTAATATTACTTTGAGCTACGGCAATATGTCCTTTAAGAACTCTTGTAAAAAGTTCTTTGACTTCTTTTGGGGCCTTATCAAAACAAACAGTTCTAGTTACATCAGTTGTTCCCCATTTATATTGTCCACCAGAGTCAACTAATAATAAATCATTTATATTTAATTTTCTATTTGAGTTTTTACTGGATCTATAATGAATAATTGCACCATTGGGGCCAGAACCTGCTATTGTATCAAAACTTGGATATAAATAGTTTTTATTTTGTTTTCTATAATTCTCTAATTTTTTTTCAATTTGTTGTTCAGTTAAAGTTAATTTTTTTAAATTTTTAACCCAATATAAAAATTTTGTTAAAGCAACACCATCCTCAATATGTGCTTTCTTCATATTTTTAATTTCAGTTTTGTTTTTAATACATTTCAAATAATAAATAGGATCTATTTTTTCTTTAATAATAAAATTCGATTTAATAATTTCTTCATTAAATATAGAGCATGTTAGTTTATCTATACAAAAACTCCCTGTTTTCAAAGACATTAAAGCTTCAAACAATTTATCTTCTTCATAAAAAAATATTTTCTGAAAAATAAATTTTTTTTTTATTTTAGATATTTTTTTAAATTTAGAAAAAAAATAAATTTTTTTATCTTTAGTTAAAATAATACTACAGTTAGCAACGGGAGAATTTGGTAAATCTTTACCACGAATATTCATTAACCAGCAAACGTTTTCACCTGCGCTAACAAAAATATAGTCCAATTTTTTTTTTTTTAAAATTTTTATAATTCTGTTAATTTTTGATTTAGAACTTTCTCCAGCAACTTTTCTATCTAATTTATAAAACTTATTTTTATCTAAATTTTCACTATTTTTTTTATGAAAAATATTTTCATTTATTGGAGTTAAATTGCAAGTATCATGAAAATAGCTTTTTAATGAATGATATGTGAATAGTTTTGGATCAAATCCTATATTGAATTTATATTTAGAAGATTCAAAAACATTTCTTGGCCAAATTATAGGAATTTCAAAAATTTTAAATTTTTTCCCAGACTGTTTCTTTGCTTGAATTGTATACCTCCCGTCAACAAAAAGATAATTTTTATTTTTTAATATAATAGCAAAACCGGCAGAACCACTAAAATTAGATACCATCTCAAGATTACTTACATTTGAATATTCAGTAAAAAATTTGTCATTTTTGGGAACCAAATAACCATCTAAATTTTTTTTATTTATTAATTTTTTTATTTTATTTATCATTTAATTTTTTTTGATATCTAATCCAACCTGGACTTCTACCTTCTTCACCAAATTCAATATCTTGATTAAAATCAAAATCTTCAGAATTCTCCTCGATAAAATTATTTTTTTTTTTAATATATTCTTCCGGAAGTTCATCTATAAATCTTGATGCCATACTGTCTATCCAATCGCCTTGATAAAATCTATTCAGCGAAAAAGAAATTTTGGCTAGCTTTTTTGCTCTAGTAATGCCAACATATGCTAATCTTCTTTCTTCTTCCAATCCGTTTTCTCCTTTTTCTTCAATGCTTTTTTGATGTGGAAATAAACCCTCTTCCCAACCTGGTAAAAAAACAACATCAAATTCTAATCCTTTTGATGAGTGCATTGTCATTAAGTTTATTTTTTCACTTTGCCAGTTTTGATCAAGTGAAGTTGCCAAAGAAACATGTTCTAAAAAACTCTCAAGATTATCAAATTCTTTCATTGCATTTAGAAGTTCTTTTATATTTTCTAACCTGTTTTCATTTTCTAAATCTTTCTTATTTTTTAACATCTCGCTATATCCCGATTCATCCAAGATAATCTGCAATAATTTATTATGGTTTATATTTTTTTTTAAATCATCTCTCCATTTGTTTAAAAAATTTAATAACGAACTTAGTCCAATTTTTGTTTTAGGTTTTATTTTATTTTCTTCAATTAATTTTTTAGAAGCCGACTCTAATGAGCAACTATTTTTTTTTGCACATTCGTTAATATTTTTAATAGTTGTATCTCCTATAGATCTTTTTGGAATATTGATTATTCTTTCAAAAGACAAATCATCTAAAGATTGATGAACTACTCTTAAATATGCAATACAATCTTTAATTTCTGCCCTTTCATAAAATTTAATTCCACCAACAATTCTGTAGGGAATTCCAGTTTTTAAAAATCTCTCCTCAAATTCTCTAGTTTGAAAAATAGCTCTAACTAATATAGCCATTTCATTTAAGGAATACTTTTTTTTTAAAATTTCTATATCCGATCCTATCTCAGTAGCTTCATCTTTAACATTTCTAAAGCAAGTTAATGATACTTTTTCACCATCGTCATGATTAGTGAATAATTTTTTTCCAACTCTATTTTGATTATTTTCAATTAAATTTGAAGCAACATTTAGAATATTTTGAGTAGATCTATAATTTTTTTCTAGTCGTATAATTTTAGTATTTTTGTAAACTTTATCAAATTCTAAAAAATTTTTTATTTCAGCTCCTCTCCAACTATATATAGATTGATCATCATCACCTACACAGCAGATATTTTTATTATATTGAGATAAATGTTTTAACCATTCGCTTTGTATAAAATTTGTATCTTGGTATTCATCTACTAATATGTATTTAAATTTTCTTGAATATAATTCCGAGATATCACTATATTTTTCAAATATTTTGACTACATGTAAAATTAAGTCACTGAAATCTGTAGCATTTAAATCTGTTAATTTTTTTTGATAAATTTTATATATTTCCAAAAAGTTCTTTTCTAAAGGATTATTTTTTTTTAGAATTACATCTCCAGGGTAAAGACCTTTATTTTTCCACTTATCTATTACTGCAAGAATATATTTGGGTGATATTTTTTTCGTATCTACATTTTCTGCTTTACAAATGTTTTTTATAAGTCTTTCCTGGTCATTTTGATCAATGATTGTAAAATTACTTTTTAAACCAACTGCATCAGCGTGCTTTCTTAGAAGTTTTGCACTTATCGAATGAAAAGTTCCAAGCCAGGGTAACCCAGTAGCTTCTTTTCTCAGTAATTTTGAAACTCTTATTTGCATTTCTTTTGCCGCTTTATTTGTAAATGTGACCGCAAGTATTTGGTTTGGAAAAGCTTTATGTTGCTTGATTATATAAGCAATTCTCGATGTCAGGACTTTAGTTTTTCCTGAACCCGCACCTGCTACTATTAATAGTGGGCCTTCAATGTGCAGTGTAGCTTCTTTTTGATTATCATTTAGATTATTTAAATATTCTGAATTTAACATTTATGTTTATATAGTATAAGCCATATTAATTTTTATGAGTAAAAGAAATAAAATCAACCCTTCAAAGTTTGTATTACCATCAGTTGTAATATTTTTTACTACAATTTTAATTTTATCATTACCAGTTTTATTAAATTATAATAGTATGCAAAATATAATTGAAAAAAAAATTTCTTCGGAATACAAGATTAATTTAAGAATTTTAGATGATATTTCTTTTAAAATTTTTCCAAAGCCTCATTATTTAGTTAAAAAAGCGAATCTAGATTTAAATATTGAAGATGAGAAATCGTCAATTATTGAAACTAATAACTTAAAAATTTTCATTCCTATTAAGAAAATATATTCTAAATCAAATATAGAAATTGAAGAAATTGAAATAGAAAAAGCTAATATTTATTTTAAAATTGATGATATTCTGAACTTTAGAAAACATGTTTATTATAAAATAAATGAACCAGTTTATATTAAAAATAGTAAATTTTTTTTTCTGGATAAGAATAATAAAACAATTTTTATTTCTACAATAAAAAACATAAATTATTTAATAAATAAAAAAAAATAATTCTAAAGAACTTAAAATTAAAGGAAATATATTTGATATCAATTATTCTTCATTTTGGAAGAGATCATATGATAAACCTAAAAGTTCTCTAAATGAAATCAAATTGAAAAATCCAAATTTAATTATTAAAAATAATTTTTCATTTGATGATAATTCAAGTTTTAGAGGAAAAAGTTCAATTAATTTTTTGAATGAAGATATTATTTTAAATTATGTAGCTAAAGATAATAAAATTTTTGTTAACTCTCCTGATCAAAATAAAAAACAAAAAATAAAAGTTAGTTCGAAAATTGAATTAGATCCTTTTTTTTTCGATGCAAAAATTAATTTTAACCAAAAAGACATTAATTTTTTTATAGATAATTTACTAAATATAATTTCAAATTCTAATGAAGAATATTTAGGAAACTTAAATGGAAAGTTAACTTTAGTTTTTGATAGTTTAAAAAATTCGATAATTGATAATGGAAGTATTAAATTTTTTATTAAAGAAAAGGAAATTAAATTAGATCATTCGTTATTTGAAATTAAAAATATTGGAAAAGTAAGTTCTGATTTTAGATATTATGAAAACAAAGGAGATTTGATATTTGCTTCAGAAAATATATTTGAAATAACTAATAAAAAAGAATTTTCAAGAAAATTTCAATTAAGTTTAAAAAATATAAAAAATTTAAATAAAATTTATTTTGATCTTGAAAAAAACATTGATAATGGGGAAATTTCTATTTCCAACATATATTTAAATAAAGTTGATAAAGAACAATTTTCAGATGATTACCATATAATAAAAAACTTACATTTATTAAAAGCTTTACTTAGAAAAGTTGTATCTTAATTTGGCCCAATCATTTTAATTGGATTAACAATTTTGTTGTAATCTTGTTCGTTTATTAATCCAGACTTAATTGCTTCATATTTTAATTTTGTATTATTCTTTAATGCCTTCTTTGCAATTTTAGCTGCATTATCATATCCAATTTTAGGCGCTAAAGCAGTTACTAGCATTAATGAGTTATCCAAATGTTCTTTAATTTTTAATTTATTTGCTTTAATTCCTTTAACACAATACAAGCTAAAATTTTTTACACTATCAGCCAATATATCAATTGACTGTAGTATGTTATGTGCAATTAATGGTTTAAATACATTAAGTTCAAAGTGTCCGTGAGTTCCTGCTATTGAAATTCCAGTATGATTTCCAATTACTTTAACACACACCATGGTTACAGCTTCACATTGTGTAGGATTAACTTTGCCCGGCATGATGGAAGATCCAGGTTCATTTTCTGGTAATATAAGTTCACCATAACCTGCTCTTGGACCAGATCCAAGAAATCTAATATCGTTAGAAATTTTCATTAAAGCTACTGCGCAAGCATTTAAAGCACCAGAGAGACTTACTATTGCATCATGTGCTGCTAGCTCTGAGAATTTATTTGGCGCTGGTTTAAATGGTATTTTACAATATTTACTAATTTCCTTAGTAATTTTTTTGTCGAAATTTTTTTTTGTGTTTAGACCAGTTCCAACTGCCGTTCCTCCTTGTGCTAAAAATAATATATCTTTTGTACTGAATTTTATTCTTTCTATACTTTTTTTTAATTGTTCATAATATCCTGAAAATTCTTGCCCCAAAGTTAAAGGAGTTGCGTCTTGTAAATGTGTTCTACCTATTTTTACAATTTTTTTAAATTCACTTGATTTTTTTTTTAAAGCATTTTCCAATAATTTTAAATTAGGCAACAATTTACTCGTAGTTTCTGTTGCAACAGAAATATGCATTGCCGTTGGAAAAACATCATTTGTAGATTGAGACTTGTTTACATGATCATTAGGATGAACTGGTTTTTTTGTTCCCTTTTTTCCTTTTAGTATTTCAATTGCTCTGTTTGCAATAACTTCATTTACATTCATATTAGTTTGAGTGCCAGAGCCTGTTTGCCATACTTTTAATGGAAAATTATTGTCAAGTTTTCCAGAAATAACCTCATTAGAAGCTTTTACAATTGCATTGCTAATTTTAGCAGATATCATACCATCTTTTTGGTGAACTATAGCTGCAGATCTTTTTATAATAGCTATTGAGCGAATTATTGAACTGTTTACAAGAATATCTCCAATATTAAAAAACTTGTTAGACCTTTCCGTTGATGCTCCCCAGTATTTATCTGCTGGAACATTGATGGCTCCTATACTGTCATATTCTTTTCTTTTTTTCATTTGTTTGAATAATTAAAGTAAATTATTTATATACTAGTTTTAACAATTCTTACAGGAGTAAAATGACAAACTTTCAAAAAGTAAAAATATTTATGCAAACATTTG
>MDSV01108142.1_pt1 | contig 18449 bp, 17 predicted proteins | sample 810851 | NCBI WGS metagenome assembly MDSV01 (sample SAMN05326640, study PRJNA326480) | marine metagenome | isolation source: seawater | place: Atlantic Ocean: North East | collected 2012 | reverse complement strand
GGTTCCATCTATTTTAGAATTGGGAGATGAATGCAAACTGTGTTCAAGGTTTGAGCCCGATGATTGCGCTTGTTTAGGTACAAAAGAGGAGCCTGAACTTCTCAAGGTAAATGATGGGCATTTTGCAAGAGTACACAAGGATAGGTTGAAATGACAGATCAAAAAAATAATATTTTAGAGGTCAGAGATCTGGTTGTTGATTTCCCTATTTTTGGTGGCATTATGCAACGCAGGGTAAACTCGGTTCATGCGGTAAGGAAAGTAAGTTTTGACTTAATTAAGGGAGAAACTTTAGGAATAGTTGGTGAGTCTGGTTCAGGAAAATCTACAGTAGGTAATGCAATTTTGAATGTTCTTAGACTTACAGCTCCCGATGTTGATATTGATGGGCATATATTTTTAGATCTTGGAGATGAAAAAGTTGATATATTAAATCTTAAAAAAAGCGATATGAGCAAATACCGTAAACATATCCAAATGATCTTCCAGGACCCATATTCATCTTTAAACCCTAGAATGCTTGTAAAAGATATTATTAAGGAATCACTAGACATTAATTCCAGTTTAAATGAATCTGAAAAAATGGAAAAAGTACATTGGTTATTAGATAAAGTCGGCCTATCTGCAGAACAATCAAATAGATACCCGCATGAGTTTTCTGGAGGCCAAAGGCAAAGAATTGGTATAGCAAGAGCACTTGCAACAGAGCCAGAAATTATCATTGCAGATGAACCAGTATCGGCTTTAGATGTATCCATACAAGCTCAAATCATTAACTTGATGATGGATCTTCAGCAAGAATTTGATCTTTCGATCATATTTATTGCTCATGACCTTTCTGTAGTAAAACATATTTCAGATAGGGTCGGCGTAATGAATATAGGTGAGTTAGTTGAAATAAATGATACCGACGATATTTTCAAAGATCCCAAGCATAGTTACACTAAAGAACTTCTGCGAGCTATACCTGAACCTGATCCTGTTGGCAGGGAAGATCGAAAAAAGAAAAGATTAGAAATTTAAATGTATTAAGAGGAAAAAATGGTATATAATGAATTACACTACGAAAGAATAGATGTTGAAAAAAGTAAACAGTTTTTAATGGATATAATAACTGATTTTGAATCAGCTGAAACTGCTGAAAAACAGATTGCGGCTATAAAAGAGGTTGATAATTTTTCCAGAGACTATATGACGTACAACGCCATGGCAAGTTTAAACTTCAGTCGTAATATTAACGACGAGGCTGCAAAAGATGAAAAGAAATATTATGATTCTATTTCTACGGATATGAGAGAAGCTTATGACAAGTTTGATAAAGTATTACATGAATCTAAATTTAAAGAGGAAATAATTAAAGAATACGGAAAAACATTTTTAGATCAAATTGAAATGAGCCTGAAAACATTTGATCCAAAGATAAAAGAGCTGCTGAAAAAAGAAATTGAATTAAAAAACGAATATACAAAAGTGACTGCTGGTGCAAAGATCAACTATAATGGTAAAGAATATAATCTTGCAGGATTAGGACCATTTCACTCGGATACTGATAGAGATACTCGTAAAAGTTCATATGAGGCAAGATTTAAATGGTTTAAGGATAATGAGCAAGAATTAGATGATATATATGATAAGCTAGTCAAATTAAGACATGAAATAGCGGTAACACTTGGGTATAATAATTTTATTGAACTTGGTTACTACAGAATGGGTAGATCTGATTATGGACCCGAAGAAGTCTCAAATTTCAGAAAACAGATCGTAGAATTTGTTGTTCCTATTGTTTCAAAATTACAAGCGCAAAAAAAAGATATATTAGGTTTAGATAAGTTATATTTTTATGATGGTATTAATTTTAAGGATGGAGATCCAAAACCTAAGGGCACACCAGAGCATTTGGTGAATGCTGCACAGGAGATGTATCATGAATTGTCGCCTGAAACGGGTATATTTTTTGATACTATGGTAAACGAGGAATTGATGGATCTGGTTAACCGTGATGGTAAAAGGCCCGGTGGCTTTTGCACGTCTTTCCCAAAATATAACAGACCTTACATTTTCTCTAATTTTAATGGTACGGACCATGATATTACCGTTCTTACTCATGAGGCTGGACATGCGTTTCAAAATTATTCTAGTACTCATCAACCACTAGTGAATTATCATTGGCCTACAATGGAAGCTGCTGAAATTCATTCTATGAGCATGGAATTTTTCACATGGCCGTGGATGAGGAAATTTTTCAAAGAGGATACAGAAAAATTTAAATATAAGCACGTATCTGGCAGTCTTTCATTCCTTCCTTATGGTGCTTGTGTAGATCACTTTCAACACTGGGTATATGAAAATCCAGATGTTTCTCCCAAAGAGCGAAAGGATAAGTGGTTAGAGTTGGAATCAACTTATATGCCATCTAGAGATTATGATAATATGGTTTTTGCTAAAGACGGAGGTATATGGCAGGGTCAACTGCACATATATCAGATGCCATTTTATTATATAGACTATACATTAGCTCAAACTTGTGCATTTCAATTTTGGATCAAAAATGAAAATGATAGTGATTCTGCATGGAATGATTATTTGCGTCTTTGTCAAGCTGGAGGGAGTTTATCTTTTGTCGATCTAGTAAGATTGGCGGGACTAAATTCTCCATTTAAAGATGGATGTCTCAAGCATGTAGTAGATCACGTTGATAATTGGCTTAAAGATTTTAATATTACAAATATGTAAACATATTTTTAATATGGTTAAAATTTTTGTTGTGTTTGATTTACGATAAATTATATGTTTGTTTCATTACAATGAGAAATTTTTTAATCATACAATTATCTTTTTTTTCTTTTGCGATATGCCAAGAGGAAGTTGTTCTCCCCGAAAAAATATCAAACCGGGTTCAAGTTACTGTCAGTGGCAATCACCCTGATGCTATAGGGAATAAACCGACAATAATTTATGATAATACAAAAAATATTGATCTTCGCAGTAATAACAGGCCGATAAAAAGTACAATTCCGCCAAGCGACACCGAGGAAGAACTATTTTTGCCGAATGAAGTTATTCCTTCACTTATTATCGAAGAGCCAAAACTTTTGGATCTTTCAGAGGTAGAGACTAAACCAGAAGAACAATCCACAATTTTTACTGATGATTACATTTCAAGGTTTAGCATAATAAAAAGTGGCCCATTATATGAAGGCACTAGAGAACAGAATATGGCTTTAATGAGTGCTCTATCCATAAAGCCTGGATGGAGCAAAAATGATAAATGGCCAGATGGTACAGATGTTGATGATTATTCTATTGTTGACTGGCTTAAGTATGGTATGGGCTTTAGTGTGGGAATAGGTAAAGACGCCACTATTGAAACAAGATCTCATCTTTACAATAAGTACGTTAGATCAAACTAAGGTAAATGACTACATAGTTTGTATATAATTACTTCAAGCGTTCTTCCAGCTATTAAGTACTATCTTAAATTTAAAATTTTAGCAATTTGTTTGCTGGCAGGTATAAGCTATAGCCAGAGTTTGCTCATACGCTCATCATTACCAATCAGGGATGGAGTCGCTCTTGATCCAGATAATGGTAGGCCCCTTAGTGGATCAGTAGTGGATTATTACGATAATGGTAGAATAATGGTTAAAGGTAGGTTTTCCGGTGGTTATGCAAGTGGTTATTGGTCCTATTTCTATATAAATGGTCAGTTAAAATCTCGAGGTAGATATTATAGAGCTGAAGATCAAAAATTAAGTGGTATGATTGAAAATGGTAAAGTAGGTAAATGGACCTATTGGTATGAAAATGGTTCTAGAAAAATGATGGGGACATATAAAGATAATAAGAAAAATGGTGATTGGATATTTTGGCATCAAAATAGTTATAAACATTCTGAAGGAAGATATATGCAAGATGAATTCCAAGGAAAGTGGGAATTTTGGTATGCAAATGGGAATATTCAAGAAAGTGGCAATTTTATTGAAGGAAAAATGAATGGGGTCTGGAGTTTTTGGGATTCATTAGGTGAACTAATAGAAAACGGCGAGTATAAAAGTGGCAGACCTATCGGCGAACATAATGGATGGTATAGTTCTGGCGGAAGAAAATGGAAAATGAATTATCAATTCGGGAGATTAAATGGTTTGTATATCGCTTGGTACGAAAATGGTCAACCTGAAAAATCAGGTGATTATAAAAATGGAATCAAAGATGGTATTTGGAACTACTGGGATAAAGACGGTAACAAAGTCAATATAGAGTAGTCTTAAAGTTTTAATTAATCACTTAGTACAATTGGTTTCCATTTTTTCCATTCTAATGGTTTATATGGTAATTTTTCCATCCACTCTTGTTTTAGCTTATTTATGTATGGTTTTATATTTAAAGGCACGTCGTCTATTGGGCTTCCAACTCCTCTGAAATAAACTAATTTAGTTTGGTAGGGCAAAGAGACTGCAAAGCGAAAAACACATTTAGTATTTTTTGCTTTCTCCAGTTCGTTCATTTCGATCCCTCCGCCACAATTAACGCAATTTTCCATAAAATTATCTAACAGGATGGGATATTTTGGTAATTTGGTCCAAATTGAGTCATTTCCACTTAAGTATATATAATACTTTGGTTCAATGATATTTATCGGCCCAAAATCAACATTTAATATTTTTTGTTCTTTATAATTTTCATCAAATGAATAGTTAAAGGTCATTTCGTAGTGATTTCTATAAAATGTTATTTCCTCAAAAATTATTTTAGGTATTTTGTTGTTCTCTACTGTCAATGCTCTATTTGTAAGGTATGTTGTACTTTTTCTTTGGTATTCTTCGTTTGGAAAAACGGTGTGCTTTGCAGATCCATTAATTATTTCTTGTCTTATTTTACTTTGCTCATGCCTATTTAGTGTATGAGGCCAAAAAGTTAAAAAATCACCTATTTCTACTGAGTCTTTTATAACTTTACCCCAAAAATCATTTAGAGCATTCATTTTTGACATTTTTATTAGCGTATCTGATACGCCATGCGTCCAAGCCCAATTAGATTCATGAACTTCAACTGCCTTTATTTTTGCTTCTCTAACACGATTATTAGCTCTTTTTTGCATATAGGTCATCATGGATACGAATAGAAAAACAAAAACGATGATGATAATATATCGATCATAGGATTCTTCTTTTTTCTTAAGAAACAGGATGTAATTCCAATTTGCCTTTATAAAATCATAAGCTTTATGAGTTTTTTCTATGTTTTTGCTAGCATTTAATTTTTCATCAATGGTGTTAAAATTATCAAGTTTCCATATTTTGAGATATTTTTGATATTTTCTGTACAATTCAATCTTTGAAACCTTATGGTCGGCACCAAAATACTCGAGATCTTTTTTAAGTAATGATAATATTCGATCTATATCCATGAAATGATCATTTTGCAGAATTATTTAAGCATATTATTAATGATGAAATTAAATAATAATTATTTGGTTAGAGCTATTAAAATTTTCTTTTAATTTACAGTATGTGTAGCCGCCTATTATTATCAGTTATACTACTTCTTGCTGTCGGTTGCTCTGACCTCATCAATGAATCAGAGTTAGAGCCTAAAAGAGGATTATTGTATAATCCAAAAAACAGTAAACCATATTCTGGTAAGGTTTATAAGCTTTATAGTACTGGTTCCAAGATGAGAGAGGGAGTGTTCGACTTGGGCGCTATTGATGGTTCTTACACATACTATGATAATGAAGGATCAATAATAAACCCTATCGAGGAAAACATACTTGAACTTAAGGATGGTAAAAAATATTTTCCTGGTACTGACAGAGAATATTGGGGTTTAGCATACGGACTTTATCAGACTGGAGAAACCTCTTATGAAGTGTTTTATGAGAGTGGTAAGCTATCAAGTGAGTACACTTATTTTAAGTTAGATGGCTCTGTAAAAGATCCAATTTTTATGTCCTTACTTGTTAGAAGGGGTGATGTCTTATACCAAGAGAGTTCTCCAGAGCCATACACTGGACCAGTTTTTGATATCTGGGAAAATGGTAATAAAATGCTTGAAGGGTCATACAAGAATTCTGTTAAAGACGGTAAATGGATGGAGTGGTTTGCAAATGGGCAACCTGAAAGGCAATATAGTTACAGGCACGGTCTAAAACACGGATACTGGGCAGAATGGCATGATAATGGTCTTCTAAGAATTGAGGGTAACTACAATAATGGTAAAGAAGATGGTACTTGGACATATTGGTACCCTTCTGGTCAAAAGGAAAAGATGGTAACTTTCCAAGATGGTTGGTGGAATGGCAGGCTCCAAAAATGGTTCTTAAACGGTCAAATGATGGAGGATATAAGCTACAAGGAACAAGTACCTGTTGGTAACTGGAGATATTGGTTTGAGAATGGCCAACTTAAAGAAGAGAGAAATTATGATAATGGGCTGTCCTCTGGTGATTGGGTTCAATATTATTCCAATGGTTTCATGAAACATAAAATTAATTATAATTCAGGTAAAGAGGATGGAAAATGGGTTTATTGGTACGATAATGGTCAGAAGAAAGAAGAGAAAAATTTTATAGAAGGCAAAAAGGAAGGTAAATGGAAAAGTTGGTTTATTGATGGCGCGAAGAAAGAAGAGAGACATTACTTAAATGACCTAAAAACCGGTCTGTGGAAAGAATGGTATGAACTTCAGGCTAGGGAGGAGAGAAGATATAGAAATGGTAAGTTAGATGGTGCTCGTAGGAAATGGTACTCCAATGGTCAAATTAAGGAAGAAGGTAATTATAGTAACGGTAAGGAAAATGGTAGATGGACATATTACTTAGAGAGCGGTAAAGTTGAAACATCCTATGAGATAAAAGGAAATTTTTTATCTAGAGTAAATGTTGATGAATAAAAAAACAAATTAATAGTTCGGTTTGCCACTTAATTTAAATGTAGTTAAGTTAAAAAGTATCCGACACAAACAAATTATTAGAAAAACCATGAAAAAAATCTTTTATTTTATAATTTTAATGTCTTTTTCTTTTTCTCAGCAGGGGTTGAATTTAGAGGAATTAGAAACATCAAGTGATGGAATCATGATGTATCCGTACTCTGGAAAGGTTTTTGAGTACTGGCCTAATGGGGATCTAAAGGTCAAGGGTAGACTTCGAAATGGATTAAGAAATGGCAAGTGGGAATACTATCATACCAATGGTTCCAAAATGGCTGTTGGTAAGTATTTTGATGGTAATGGTTCAAAAGTAGACCCTGAAACAAAAATAGCAATACATGGTTTTACTGGTAATTGGACGTTTTATTACAAAACTGGACAACAGTGGCAAGAAGGTAGCTGGAAAGATGGCATTCCAACTGGTGAGCATATAAAATGGTATCCTAATGGAAATACCAAAACGATCCTCACTTATGTAGATGGCGGTCTTGAAGGGCCTATTACAAAATGGTTTGAGGATGGCCAGGTCAAAGAGGAAGCGTTTTATTATGCTGGCAAGCTAGATAGCTCATATTCTTCTTGGTATTCAAATGGTAGTAAAAAAGAAGAGGGTGACTATTTTAGAGGAATTCAAAATGGCCATTGGACCTTTTGGCATGAAAATGGTGAGCTTAAGCGTGATGGCAGTTATTCTGACGGTGAGATGGATGGTATTTGGGTTGAATATGCTGCTGATGGTAATAGTATACAGCGTAGTCGTTACGATGAGGGGTTATTTTTATATGATCTCCATTGGGGACCGAAAGAACTCTATTCAAGAGCTCAAAAGTTAAGAAAGAAAAATATTGAGTCATCGGTACTAGTGTTGGATAATATTGTCAACTCATTTAAAGAGAGTAAGTATGCAACGAGGTCACAATTTTTAAAGGCTGAAATTTATATGAACGATCTTAAAGATTATAATGCAGCAATAAGAGAGTACAAGGCTGTAGTAAAATTATTTCCAACTTCTGCTCAGGCTCAGGATTCGCAATACATGGTTTCATATATATACGGCAGTGTGTTAGAAAACAGAAAACAAGCGAAGAAAGAGTATAAAACTTTTCTTAAAAAATACCCAAGTAGTAGACTCGTATCTGCTGTAAGACTTGAATTAAAGCAGTTAAACAGCAGAATGGCTAAGAAGTAACGTTCTTCATTTAATCAATTCCTTGAATTAACGGTTTTTTAATAGGGCCTGTAAGCTTTAAAACGATCACAGATCCTTCTCTATTTAGATTTTTATTATTCCTTATTTCCCATTCTCTGATAATGTCCCTTACACCGTAAGAAATAGGATTAATTCTTAATTCAGTATCAAATAGATCTAGGTATTTTAGATCTCTCTTTTTCGCATCTATAGAAAATTGCCCATCTAGTTTTATATTAAGAAAAGGACTATTAAATAAAGCACTGATCGAACCAAATTCATTATCGTAAAATCTAAACTGTAGATCGATTCTCCTTATTCTTATCAAACCATTACGAACACCAAGATCTTCCATTATATGCATCAATGTTTCATCTTTAATAAGTGTTGGGGGTAGCTTTAAATCAATATTCTTTATTGAAAAGTCTCCATTTCCATTTTGAATTGTAGTTATTGTATTGCCTTTAGAAAACTGAAGAAATAGATCATTTATTTCAAAAACCACATTGTTCATTTTAAACAAAGTCTGTTCAAAAAGATCATTATTTGGTACTAATGAAACTGACATATTTTCCAAATTGAAATTGCCTTTTTGTTGATATATTTCTAAACCGAGTTTATCACTAGAGAGGTTTATATCTATATCCGAAATAAATTTATTCTTGATGTTGCTTATTTTCCAATCCAATGACCAGTTTATGTCATCTTTTGAATAAATTTTTGAATGTTTGTTTATTATCGTTCTTGTTTCCCAGTCTAAATTGACAGATTTTTTTGGAAATTTATACTGTGATGTAGTTTTTACAACTATACTATCTGGAAGAAATAAATGATAGCTCCAATTCTTATTTTTGAAAGGATAATTATTAGATCTTATCATTGATTCTTTAATTAAGTCATTGTAATCATTAGGGTAGCTATCAAATTTTAAAAAATAAGTATCTATTGCTTTTTGAAGTATCTCTAAGCCATCATATGGATACTCGTATCTTCTGTCAGAAAGATCAGATAGTAGTAGATTATAATAGTTTGGGAGGGAGTAATTTGAATGAATTTCCATAAAATCAATAAAAAGTTCAGGCCCATGAACTTTCATTTTTATTGATTTATCATTTGTATTATCAAAATTGATTTTATCAAAGCCAAATTGAAATGAATTAATTTTTATCCTGCCATTATTAAGACTATCTTTTGAAATATTTGTTTCAAAATTAAGTTCATTTAAATTAAAAAATGCTTGATCAAGATCTATTGATAAATTGTTATATGATTGGCCTTTTATGATACATAGAAAAAATAAGAATTGAGATATGTATAGTTTAAAATATTTTATATTTTTAACGACTTCCATGCTTTATAATTTGTTTGATTAGAATTTCACAAAAATTAAAATTTTTATTTTTGAAAAAATATGAAAAAACGAAAAAACATTGTTTACTCTACAGATAAAAAATTTTCATTTGAAAATAATAAATCAGAAAGTATTGAGAAAATTCCTAATGATAAACAAAATCTTAAATGTCTCCTTAAAAGACTGCCGGGAAATAGAATTCTTACTGTGGTAACTGGTATGAAAGGAGGTGACCAATTATTGATAAAAATATCAAAAGAACTTAAAAGATCATGTGGCGTTGGAGGATCAGTAAAAGATAAACAGATTTTAATTCAAGGAAATCATCGAGAAAAAGTTATGAACATTTTAATCGAAAGAGGCTTTAAAATAAAAGCTAGTGGTGGTTAAATTTAGAGTATGAAATATTTCCATATATATACATTGATTGCGTTTATGAGTATTTTTAATGCCTCATGTGATAATCTTAGTAAAGAGGCAAAGATAAAAATGGTCCTTACTGGTAGTGTGCATGGTCAACTAGATCCGTGCGGCTGAAAAAAAAATCCTCTGGGCGGTCTGTCTAGAAAATTCATTGCTATTGAAGATATGCGAAAAGCTGGTGATGATCCATTGATATTAGATGCTGGTGATATGTTTTTTAGTAAAACAAATATAAATATCAATAATATTAATTCAGAAAAGTATAGATGTGAAACAATGTTAGAGGGTTATGAAAAGATAGGCTGTAATGCTCTCAATATCGGTAAGTATGAAGTGCTAGCTGGACTCTCATTTTTAAAAAAGATGGAAAATAAGTATTCAACTATTCCCTTCATATCTGGCAATATAAAGTATAAAGATTCTGGAGAATTATTATTTAAGCCATATGTTACCTTAAATAGAGATGGATTTAATTTAGGGGTCATAGGGTTGTCAAATATGATTCCTGATACAATGACCAACGTTATAACTGAAGATTATATTACTTCTGGAAATAGCTTAATAAATGAGATTAAAAGTGAAGTAGATTTGATTATTTTACTAGTTAATACTGATCGTAGTTCTCAATCTTCACTAGCAAAAAATTTTCCAGATGCAGATTTTATTTTTACAAGCGGGAGTACACACAGGACAAGCGCTTCGATGCCCCAAAGACCTGAAGGTCCATATGTCTATTCTAATGGAAAACAGGGGAAATATTTAACCATTGTAGATCTTGATATTAAGAATAGCATAGACCCAATATCTGATGTTTCTTCTCAGCAGCAAAAAATAAAGCAACTAAATAATCGTTTGAATAGGCTTCAAAAGAAAGATCCTACTAGTGAATTGGATGATATTTATGCTGGGCAGGATAATATTTTGAGTTTAATAAAACGCTACAGAAATGATCTAAGCAGTGCTCAAACTATTTTACAAAAAGCAAAAAATAAAATGAAATTTACAAGCTTCGCTCTCAATAAAAAGATTAAAGATGATCCAGAAATTCTCGCTATGGTTGACAAGGCTTTGGATAAATGTGCTAAATTAGATAAATCAAAAAAATCAGATAATAAAGACCCACATCACAATCATAACCATTCAAAAAAGTTCGGAAAAAAATAATTGATCGATCTAACTTTTTGAGTTTTTAATAATGAATTTTAATAATCCAAGGTATCAAGTATATGCGTTAATAACCATCTCAGTTATAATTAGTTTATCCTTTAATGTTATCAGATCCAATTCTATCAGTTTGATAGCTGAAGAATTAAAAAAAATTAATAATATTGATGAACTTGTTAACTCTAATGAGCCATCAGGAATAGTAGAAATCGATATTGACATTGCTAAAGATCTCTACGAAAAAGGTACTTTATTCATAGATGCAAGGGCTGAGGAATATTTTAATGAAGGGCATATACCCGGGGCAATATGTAGTGATGAACTTGACGAACTTATTGATAAGATATATAGTTTTGATATTACAGAAAAAGCTTTTGTTGTATATTGCAGTGATGATGATTGTGGTTCAAGTGAAGAACTTAGTTATCAATTATATGATCAAGGTTTTGAGTCTATATATTTATTCAAGGGCGGGTGGAAGCAATGGATTGATAATAATTTACCTGCAAAGTATTACTAACGTTTTATGACCAAGTTTTTAATTTTATTTTTTCGAATTGCTGTAGGTGCCATTTTTATATGGGCAAGTTTTGATAAGATTATTGATCCTGCCAAATTTGCTAGAGATATTTCAAATTACCACATTGTTCCTATGGGGCTAGAAAATACTATTGCTTTGATATTACCTTGGTTAGAGTTTTTCATTGGGACTGGTTTAATATTAGGAGTGATGGTTGATGGCTCAATCATAATTAGCACAGTTCTGCTTATTACTTTTAATATTATGATTGCTCAGGCTATGGCTCGTGGTTTTAATATAGATTGTGGATGCGGACTGAAAGAAGGGCAATTAGTTGGTTTTGAAAAATTAATAGAAAATTTCATTTTTATAGCTTTTTCTTATTTTGTTTATATCAGAGAAGAAAAAATTCTTGAGTTTTTTCCAAAAACTGAATTGTCTGATAAATAAGTAGTTTGTAAATTTCCATATTGCGAGAGTAGCTCAGCTGGTAGAGCACCACCTTGCCAAGGTGGATGTCGCGAGTTCGAACCTCGTCTCTCGCTCATAGAAAAGACCTTGCTTAGAAATTACTGGGCGAGGTTTTTTTTTAAAAAAATAATCGTAAGAAAAAATGAAAATTAATATTGTTGCTGAATGGGCATTTTAATTACATTTATTGGTGCTTTTTTTATAGATAATGGCGTTTGTTTGTTATCAAATAACTTTTAATATATTTGTACTTAATTAGTCATAGCTAATGGTTTTAGATATATTGCTTAACTGATTGGAAGTTTTAAATTGAAATTTGTAGTTATTGCTATCCTTTTTTTTAATAGTTTTAATTTTGCGCAATCCTGTGTTTTCGATGGCAAAGAAATGAAATCTATAGGTGTCTCTGAAGTTGTGAACAAAGAGACTCTATCTTTATATCGTTGCTCTGATGGTCACCAGATGTGGCTGACTCATGAAGAATTAATGCCAATAAAGCAAGAGGTTATAGAGGTCGTAAAATATGAAAAATCATTCGACACAGAGCGGACTATTGAAAATCATAAACTAGATTCAGAAGAAGCAGCTATTTTGGCATTAGAGACACTTCCTAATGATGATAGCCATAAGGTTGTAAAAACCGAGAAAGTTATGAAAAGAGAGTCCCTAGGTTCTAATTTGTCAAACTCTCTTAGTATCGAAAAGTTTGGTCTTGAAACTCTCCTTTTTAAAAAACTAGAAAGTGATAGAAAATTTGCTAAACAACTAGAAAATGAGAAGTCAGAACTTCTACATATGATGTATACGCAAAAAAAACTATTTGAACGAGTTAATAATAAAAAGTTCTCTTTTAAAGAGTTTAAATTATTTTCAAAAATAAAGATTTATTATATTTACTTGCCTATAGCTCTAGTTTTTTACGTAGCAATTTAATTTTCTTTTTCTTATTCTACCTCCTAATAGAGCTTGTTTTTCTAATTTGATGTATATTCTAATAATATGGTGTTCACAATAAAAATATTTTTCTCATATTCGTTTTATTTTTTAATGTGCATTTCTAATGTCTTTGCTATAAATAAGATTCCTGTTTTTGGAACAATAGAGAATATGAACGGAGAGTTACTTTCAGATGCACTTATTACAATGGCTAATCAAAATAAAAGCGCTGTAACAAATAGGTTCGGTGAATTTGATCTTGGAAGGATATTTCCTGATGATACTATATTTGTTACGATAAAGGGTTTTCAGAAAAGTCAATTTGTACCCTCGTCCAACATGAAAATAAAACTTTTTCCTAAATCTCCTATACAAGAAAAAATAAATAATGCACGAAGTGGAGATACCGTAATTATTCCACCCGGTATTCATTACATTTACCCAGATTTTAACGTTGATAGCACCATTGGAGTATCCATCAATTACAAAGCTAATGTAACAATTATTGGCTCGGATAGTTCTGAAATAAGATTAATGACGAAAAATGCTGATATATTTTACATTCATGAGTCAACAAATATTCAAATTAAAAATCTAATTATTGGTTACCTAGGCACTGGAAATACAAATATTGAGGTTATAACTAGAACTCAAGCTGTAGATTATCCTAAAGCATTAGCTGTAGCTAAACAGGATATCGGAAAAAATTCAATTTTTAAATATGATGGCAAGCTCCAACACACAAAAGGCTATTTAGAACCTTTCAACGAGCTTGAATTAGGTAACATTATTAGGGTTGTAAATTCCTCTGATATTATAATTGAAAATTCAATTTTAGAAGCAAACGGCAGTATCTGTTTAGCGGCAAATAATTCAAAAAGTGTTTCATTAGAAGGAACAACCTTTAAAGATGGATTATATGGATTAGTACTTGATTCGAGTGAAAAAATAATTGTTTCAAATTCTTTCATTTATGATAATGGTGAAATATTTAATCAGCATCAAAGCCAGATTTTTTTCTCAAATAACATAATTAAAATTTCTGGATATTTTGTTCCAGAGTTTGTTTTGATTGATGGTGGTTCAATAGAGATGCTTGACGAATCTGTTATTCCTCCACCTGAGCCAACTTATTTGTCTGCAAATAGTTTTAAAATTAGCAAACAAGAAATTACTTTTGATCAGTTTGATTCCTTTTGTTCAGCAACTGGTAAAGAAACCCCAGATGACAGCGAATGGGGTAGAGGAAATAGACCTGTTATAAACATTTCTTATCAAGATGCTGTTGATTATTGTTTGTGGTTAGGTGAATTAACCGGTAAAACAATTAGACTTCCAAAAATTAATGAATGGGAATATGCTGCTCGCGGTGGTGTGAAGGGTGGTGATGATAATTCATATAGTGGGGGAAATTTTTTAGAGACTGTTGCTTGGTGTAAATACAATACTAAAGGTAAAACTGAGCCGGTTGGTTTAAAAAAACCTAACGAACTTGGATTATATGACATGTCTGGGAATGTATATGAATTTTGCCTGGCAACTAATGATAGCATGATTATTCTCAAGGGTGGTTCATGGGCTAATAGTGGAGTTGGTTGTAAAATATCTGATGAGGTAATAAGTAAGATAAATTACTGGGATGATAATATTGGTTTTAGAGTTATAGAGGAATAATAGTTATTTTTAAATTTGCATTGGCTCTTTTGTCCTCGATACTTTTTTTCTACGATAATATCCTTGCTCAGAAACCAGAAGAATTTGTAGATATTATATCTATTGACTCATCAATAGTTGTTGAACTTAAATATTACAGTTCTAATAATTTCGTAGGGAAAAAAATTAATGGATACAACGCAAATAAGTGCTTCATTACAAGGGATGCAGCAGTAGCTCTCCAGCATGTACAATCTGATCTGGCGCACTTTGGCTATGGAATTAAGATATTCGATGGATATAGGCCTCAAAGGTCTGTTGACCATTTTGTAAAATGGGCTCGAAATAATGATCGCAAGATGAAAAAAATACATTATCCTACTGTGAAAAAGAAAAATCTATTCAAGGAAGGGTATATAGCATCAAAATCAGGACACTCTAGGGGCAGTACAATAGATTTGACGATTATTGATAAAAAAACTGGGATTGAACTCGATATGGGTACCATTTATGATTTTTTTGGTAAAGAGTCTTGGATTGATTATAATGGAGTTACAGACTTACAAAAACAAAATAGATTCTTATTACAATCCGTAATGAAGAAATTTGGGTTCAAATCTTTAAAAGAAGAATGGTGGCATTTTACTCTACATAATGAAACCTTTCCTGATACTTATTTTAACTTTCAAGTTGAGTAACTACAAAATGAGTAAATTAAAAATAATATTTATATACATTACACTAATATCGTTCACATCTGCGCAAGAAATACAATCCACATACGAACAAACAGCTAATAAAATTATAAGTGCTTTACAAACAGATAGCATTGGTTATAATAGATTAGGATATTTGTGTGATATGTTTGGTCCTAGGTTGAGTGGCTCTAGAAACCTTGAACGTGCTATTGACTGGACTATAAGCGAAATGAAAAAAGACGGGTTATCCAATGTTAAGGGTGAGAGAGTAAAAGTACCAACCTGGATAAGGGGAGAAGAATCTCTAAAGATTTTAGTGCCTTTTGAGCGCGATTTAAGAGTGTTAGGAATAGGAGGGAGCGTATCAACAAATAAGGCCGGTGTAAGAGGCGAGGTTGTGGTTGTAAATAGTTTTGATGATCTTGAGAAAAATAAGAAAAACATTAGAGGAAAGATCGTATTATATAATGCTCCATTTACTACATATGAAGAAACGGTAAAATATAGATACGATGGACCAATTAGGGCAGCAAAATATGGTGCAATTGCTAGTTTAATTAAATCTGTTGGAACATGGTCAATGGATACTCCTCATACTGGAACAATGGGTGATTACAAGACTACGAAAAAGATACCACATGCTGCTATAACTGCAGAGGACGCAATGATGATTTCAAGGATATCAAAAAGAGGAAAAAGGGTAGTATTAAAGTTAAACATGGATGCAAAATTTGTAGAAGATAGGTGGTCAAGAAATATCATAGCAGAGCTTAAAGGGTCAACACATCCAGAAGAAATAGTGGTAATTGGTGGGCACATGGATTCATGGGATGTAGGGCAAGGCGCTCATGATGATGCCGGAGGATGTATAGCCGCCTGGAGAGCAGTAGCATTGATCAAAGATCTCGGACTAAGGCCTAGAAGAACGTTAAGAATAGTGCTATGGACAAATGAGGAAAATGGTAGTAGAGGTAGTAGAAATTATAGAAATGAACATCTTAATGAGCTAGAAAATCATATTTTAGCCATAGAGTCAGACGGTGGAGTTTTCGCTCCCCTAGGTTTTGGATTTACCGGTAGTATAGAAGCTAGAAAAGTTGCTTATGATATAGCTGATCTTTTAGATCCAATAGGCGCTGGTAAAATAACAAATTGGGGTAGAGCTACTGATATTGCAATTCTAAATGATGAAGGCGTTCCTGTTATGTCCCTAAACGTTGATAATAGTAAATATTTTTGGTACCACCACACAAGCGCTGATACATTTGATAAGGTTGACTACAACGAATTTAATGACTGTATTGCTGCAATGGCGATAATGGCTTACGTTGTAGCAGATATGGAACAAAGGTTACCAAGATAGAAATTGTTTTTTTTCCGAAACGCATATTTTAGGTTAGTATTTTTAGCAGTAGTTATATACTTTTTACATCGTTTTGCACCAACTCCAGTAAATTATCCGAGAACTGAATCCTCAAAATATTACACTAACGTTTACCATGGAGCAGAAATAATGGATGAGTATCAATGGCTTGAGGATGAGAATTCAAAAAAGACCAAAGCTTGGATTCAAAAACAAAACTCATTCACGGATAGTTATTTTAGAAGAATTCCTTTTAGAAAAAAAATAGAAAAGCGTCTAAAGGAGTTATGGGATTATCCTACTCAAAGTTTACCTTTTATGAAAGGTGATAAGATATATTTTTATAAAAATACAGGGCTTCAAAACCAGTCTGTACTTTATGTTAAGGATAATGTTGATACTCCTGATTCATTGGCTTCTATTGTTATTGATCCAAATACTTTTTCAAAAGATGGAACTATATCTTTGTCTGGCATCTATTTTTCAAATGATAATAGGTATTTAGGTTATGCGACATCTAATTCAGGGTCTGATTGGAAGGAATTTCATATTAAGGATCTTAAAAATAATAAGGTTTTAAATGATAACCTGAAATGGATAAAGTTTAGTGGGATGTCATGGGTAGAGGATGGTTTTTATTATAGTACTTTCCCAAAGCCGATTGAAGGTAAAGAGTACTCTCAAAGTAATGAAGGAAGTCAGATCTTTTTTCACAAACTTGGTACTAAGCAAAGTGAAGACAGGTTAATATATTCTGACCTGAAAAATCCTAAAATAAGTAATTATGCCTCCACCACTTCTGATGGAAGATATTTACTCATATACAGAACAAAAGGAACGTACGGTAATTCTCTACTTATAAAGGATTTAAATAAAAAGGATGAGAAGTTCATAACTGTTATTAAGGATTTTGAATCCGAAGTATCTGTTATAGATGAAGTTAACGGTTCTTTATTGGTTATAACGGACAGAGACGCACCAAATAAAAAAATTGTTTTGATAGATCCAAAATTTCCTACTAAAAATAAATGGAAAACAATTGTTCGAGAAAAAGATTTTCCCCTGACCATGGCTAATGTAATTAATGACAATATCATAACTCACTATATGGAAGATGTCATTTCAACCTACAAAATACATGATTTAAATGGGAATTTTATAAAAGACGTTGAACTGCCGGGTCTCGGAATCTCTTACGGTTTTGGAGGTAACAATAACCAATCAGTATCATGGTACAATTTTGAATCTTTAGTCCACCCACCTACAGTATATATGTATGATTTTAGTAGTTATTCATCTAAAGAATACTATAGCTCAAAAGCTAAATTTGATAAAGCTAAGTATGTAATGAAAAGAGATTTTTATGAATCCAAAGATGGTACAAGGGTACCTATATTTATTGCTCATAGTAAAGATTTAGTATTGGATGGCTTAGCACCCACTCTACTATATGGATATGGGGGTTTTAACATATCTCAAAAGCCCTATTTTAACAAGACTATCCCTGTTTTACTTGAGAAAGGCGGTGTATATGCAGTTGCATGCACAAGAGGAGGTGGTGAGTACGGTCAAGAGTGGCATGAGGCTGGCATGCTACAAAATAAGCAAAATGTTTTTGATGATTTTATTTCAGCAGGAGAATATTTGATAATAGAAGGTTTTACATCATCGGATAGATTGGCTATTAGGGGTGGTTCAAATGGAGGTACATTAGTTGGTGCTGTTATTAATCAAAAACCCAACTTATTTAG
>MDSV01000434.1_pt1 | contig 18449 bp, 23 predicted proteins | sample 810851 | NCBI WGS metagenome assembly MDSV01 (sample SAMN05326640, study PRJNA326480) | marine metagenome | isolation source: seawater | place: Atlantic Ocean: North East | collected 2012 | reverse complement strand
TGGTCCGGAGACCATTCTTATAAACGTATCTGCGTTAGCTACATTTGCAAGAAAAGCAAAAGAAGAAGCTATAGCAAGAAATTTAATAGTTTTTTTCATATTATATTCCCCTATAATTCATTATTAATATAATAAAACGTAGTTCACTAATTATTTATCATTGAGTCAAGTAATATAAAAATAATAATGATTATCATTAAAATATTTATTATATATAAAGTAGGGAGAAAACGAATGGACACAAACATAAAACAAATCATTATTACTGAAGTTGGGACTAGAGATGGATTTCAGTCTGAAAAAAAAACCATTGATACAAAAGATAAGGTTTCACTCATTAATGACTTAATACAGTCTGGGTTTAAAAGAATTGAGTTTTCTTCTTTTGTATCTCCAAAAGCAATACCTCAGTTAGCTGATGCAGATGAAGTAATAAAGGGGATCAAAAGAAAGTCTGATACTACATTAACTGCCCTTGTACCTAATTTAAGGGGAGCTATTAGGGCAGTTGAAGCAAAAATTGATGAGATTGTAGTTTTTTTATCTGCCTCTGAAAGTCATAACAATAAGAATCTTAACAGATCAATAAAAGACTCTCTATTAGGTTTTGAAGAGGTTATTAAGTTAGCTAATGATGCAAATATACCTGTTCATGGTGATATATCAACTGCCTTTGGCTGTCCTTTTGAAGGAGACATATCTTCAAAAAAGATTGTTGAAATTACAAAAGAATACAAGAATCTTGGTTTTAAGGGTGTTACTTTGGGAGATACAACTGGAATGGCCACTCCTCCTGTGGTTGTAAAAGCTATAAGAGATATAAAAGAAAATGTGCCAGATTTTGAGATTACTTTACATTTTCATAATACTAGGGGTGTTGGTCTCGCAAATGTACTTGTAGGAATGAATGAAGGTATAACTCATTATGAAAGCTGTTTTGGGGGAATAGGAGGATGTCCTTTTGCACCTGATGCTACTGGTAATATTTGCACAGAGGACTTAGTTTATCTTATGCATGAAATGAATATAGATACAGGTATCGATTTGAACAAACTTATTAACATAGCAAAAAAAGCTGAAACAATTTTAGGATATTCTTTACCGGGTCAAGTTATGCATGCAGGTCCAAGATTAAAAAAATATTCTATTGAAAATGTTCCTACAGCAACTGGTGCTTGATCAATTATGTCTGAAAAAGGAGCTTTAGATGGAATTAAGATAATTGATTTAACGCGGGTTATATCTGGTCCTTTTTGTACAGTTTTATTAGCTGACATGGGTGCAGAAGTTATTAAAGTTGAACCTCCTAAAGGAGATAATGTAAGAAATCAAGGTAACTTTGTTGATGGGTTTAGTGCATATTTTTCTCAATTTAATCGAAACAAGAAATCTATAGTATTAGATTTATATAAAAAACATGATAAAGAAGTTTTAAAATCTTTGCTAACTGATGCTGATGTAATTGTTAATAATTTTAGACCTGGCGTTTTAGCTAAAATGGGTTTTGACGATAAGACACTCAGAAAAATTAATCCAAAGTTAATAAACGCTTCAGTTAATGGTTTTGGTAGTAACGGAAAGTTTAGTCAAAGACCGGCTTTTGATTTTATTGCTCAAGCAATGTCTGGCTTTATGCATATGAATGGTTCAGATGAAACTGGTCCGGTAAGATCTGCTATACCTATATCCGATCTGGTTGCGGGTTTATATTGTGCCTTTGGAATAGTTTGTGCTTTGCAAGCCAGAAAACATACCAAATCAGGCCAATCTGTAGAAACAAGCTTAACTTCAGGCTTAATTTCGCTTATGGCATATTTGTCTTCTGAATATTTTGTAACTAAGAAAAATCCCAAAAAAACTGGTAATAATCATCCAATATTATCACCGTATGGATTATTTGTGACAAAAGATGGTAATATTGCAGTGGCACCAGCTAACGATAAACTTTGCGAAGTTTTTCTTAAAGAAGTTGGATTAGATGACGTTTTAAAAAATAAAATTTTTTTAAACAATTCTCTTAGAATAAAAAATAGAAGTAAACTAAACAAAATTATTAATTCAAAAATGTGTTTAAAAACAACTGACTTTTGGGTAAAAAAATTAAATAAAGTAGGTTGTCCTGCGGGAAAAGTTTTTTCATTGAGTGAGGCACTAAATAGTGAAATTTCTAAAGATACTAATATGGTAATTGAGTCTGTTGGACCTAGAAATAGAAAAATTAAAATGACTGGTTTTCCAGTTAAATTATCTAGCACTCCGGCAAAGTTATATAGGAATGCTCCAAAGTTAGGTGAACATTCTGATCAACTTTTGTCGAAATTAAATAAAAAAAAGTAATTTTTTTAGGAGTAATAAGTAAATGAAATACAAAACAATAATTTTTGAAATTAAAGATGATATTGCTTTTATCAAATTAAATAGACCAGATAATTATAACTCTTTAAATGAATTAATGGCAAGGGAGCTTCTAGAAATCTCTTTTGAATGTGATACAAATAAATCTGTTCGATGTGTCATATTAACCGGTCAAGGAGAAAAAGCTTTTTGCTCTGGAGGGGATTTAAAATCTTTTTATGAACAAGGGGATAATGTTTCGAGGCATTTGAAGGAGGTGACTCATTGTCTTCATGGAGCAATTACAAGGTTTTCAAGAATGAATGCTCCATTAATAGTTTCTGTAAACGGAGTTGCTGCTGGAGCTGGCTTATCTTTTGTAGGTTTTGCAGATTTAGCTGTGTGTTCAGAAAAGGCAAGCTTTGTTTCTGCTTATTCAAAAGCGGGCTTAACACCTGATGGTTCCTCTAGTTATTTTTTACCGAGAATAATTGGTTCAAGAAGATATCTTGAATTAGTCATGACTAATAAAACTTTGACATCTGAAGAGGCTTTCCAATGGGGTTTGATTAACCAAATTTTTGAACATAATTTTTTGTATGAAAAAACTTTGGATATTGCAGTTAGTTTGTCAAAAGGTCCAACTCTTGCATTTGGAAGGACAAAACAATTGGTTCATAATACTTTTGATTCAACACTTGAAGGTCAAATGGAATTAGAAACAGAAATGATATCAAAATCTTCAGAAACTATTGATGGTAAAGAGGGTATTAGAGCTTTCGTTAATAAAGATAAGCCTGAGTTTTTAGGAAAGTAATTTTAATTCAAGGAGAGTAAAATTCAATTTGTAGTTTTGCAAGGGGATGGAATAGGTCCAGAAATTGTTAACTCATCAATTGATATAATCAATCTGATAAAAAATAAATTAAATTTAAAAATTGATTTAATTTATTTAGAAATAGGTATTTCATCATTAAAATCTCAAGGAACAACCTTCCCTTCTTCAGTTTTAGAAATTTGTAAAAAATCAGATGGAATAATTCTTGGTCCAGTTGATCATAATAATTATCCAAATGAAAAAGAAGGAGGTCTAAATCCATCAGGTTTACTAAGAACTAATTTGGAACTTTATTCAAATATTAGACCTGCAAGAAAATACCCTAAAATTAAGTCTATAATCGATAATATTGATTTAATCATAGTAAGAGAAAATAATGAGGGATTCTATGCAGATAGAAATATGTATTTTGGAAATGGAGAATTTTCCCCTGAACCGGGAATTGGAATAGCACTTAGAAAAATAACTGAAAAGGGTTCAAAAAGAATTGCATTAAGAGCTTTTGAAATAGCTTCCACTTTTAAAAAAAATAAATCAAAAATTAATGTTCATGCTGTTCATAAGGTTAATGTAATGAAATTGACAGATGGTATTTTTCTAAATGCATGCAGAGAAATAGCATCTAGGTATCCTAAAATTAATTACTCAGAAATGATAGTTGATGCCGCTACAGCTCATTTAGTAAAAAATCCAGATCAATTTGATGTAATAGTAACAACTAATATGTTTGGAGATATTTTATCTGATTTAGCCTCAGAACTTTCTGGGTCATTGGGTTTAGCAGGTTCGATAAATGTTGGAGATAAAATACCAATGGCACAGGCACAGCATGGATCGGCGCCAGACATAGCAGGAAAAGGTATAGCTAACCCAATTTCAATGATATTATCTGTTGGCATGATGTTCAGTTGGTTAGGTTTAAAAAATAAAAATGGCAGTCTTTTTAGAGCAGGAGAGCTGATTCAAAAGAGTGTAGAAGATCATTTGTCAGATAGTGAATTTTTAACCCCTGATTTAGGAGGAAGCTCTACTAGTAAAGAAGTAACTAGTTCTATTTTAACTAGACTACAATTAATTTCATAAGTGGTGATATATAGTGACTAATCAAATACCTATTCCAGCAGTTTTTATGAGAGGAGGCACATCTAGGGGATTAATGTTTCACAAAAAAGATTTGCCAAACGATAAGGCAAAGATTTCAGAATATCTTTTAAAAATAATGGGATCTCCTGACATAAGACAAATTAATGGGATGGGAGGGGGAACATCAGTTACTAGTAAAGTATGTATAATTTCAAAGAGTTTAGAAAAAGATGTAGACATTGATTACTTGTTTGCTCAGGTTGAAGTAGATAGATCTTATGTTGATTTTGAACCTACATGTGGAAATATGTTGTCTGCGGTTGGGCCATTTTCTATTGAAGAAGGTTTGGTTAAAGCTTCTGATATTCAAACAAAAGTTATAGTAAGATCAGTGAATACCAACTCTTTAATTAATCTTCATGTCCCAACACCCAATTCAAAAGTTATATATAATGGTAATTTCAAAATTGATGGTGTGCCATCAACAGGAACACCTATTTTATTAAATTTTTCAGAAATTGAGGGTGTTAAGACAGGCAGTCTTTTTCCTACAAATCAATTTATTACAAAAATCAACGATATTAATGTAACTTGTATAGATTTAGGAAATCCCATGGTTCTTGCTCAAGCGATAGATTTTTCAATAAAAGGTAATGAAGGGTTTGAAGAATTAAATGGAAATAAAGATTTATTTATTAAAATTGAAAAAATTAGATTGATTGCAGCCCAAAAAATGGGAATGGGAAACGTTACAGGAAAAGTACTGCCAAAATTTGCTTTATTGTCTTCAGTTAATGATATGGGTAAAATTAGGTCAAGATATTTTACACCATATTCATGTCATCAAACACATGCAGTAACCGGTTCACTTTGTGTGGCCTCAAGTTGTTTAATACCTGGGACAATTGCCTATGAAATATATAAGGCGAAAAAAGAAAAAAATACAACAGTTAATATAGAACACCCAATGGGAGAAGTAGAATGTTTAGTTGACTTGAAGAAAAATTTTAAAAAAAATCTTAATCAAAAGAGAAATTTGATAAATTCATGTGGAATTTACAGAACAGCAAGAAAAATTATGAAAGGAAATGTTTATGTTCCACATTTATGAAAAAAAATATGGGAATTTTTTTTAAAAATAAAAAATACTTTTATGGTTTGTCACTAGCTTTTCTTGGAGGTGGTTTAGCTAGTTTAATAGGCATACCTTTGCCATGGATGCTTGGGCCATTAATAATCATTGGTATCTCAACTGCTTCAAACTTAAGTATAAAAATACCAGATTCACCGCGCCCATTTTGTCGAGCACTATTAGGTTGTGCAATAGGATCAAACTTTTCTCCAGAAGTTTTGAGCAGATTTTTTGAAATAGGCTTATCCCTTATCATTTTGCCAGTTTTTATTTTAACTATGATTTTTTGTACGGCAATTTATTTAAAAAAAATTAAGAAATTTGATTTAAAATCCTCTATTTTTTGTTCAGTACCTGGTGGTTTAAATGAAATGGTTATTCTTGGCAAAGAAATTGGAGTAAATCCTAGAATAATGACACTTATGCATTCTACAAGAATTGTTGTTGTAGTATTTTTTGCTTCATTATTATTATATTTTTTACCTAATGAAACAGAATCAATCTCACTAGATATAGAGTTATATAAAAACTACGAACAATTACCTGCAGTGATTTTAGTTTCTTACTTTGGATATTTTTTAGGAAAGATAATAAATTTACCAGGTTATACTATTACTGGACCAATGATTTTTTCTGGAATTTTGCATATGTTTGGTTTGATAAAAGCTATGCCCATATATCTTTTAATAATTGTAATTCAAGTTATTTTAGGCTCTGTACTTGGGGCGCAATTTAAAAATATTGAGAGGAAAGATATTTATGGTCCAGTATTATCGGGTTTAATTACAACAATGTTGGCTTTTATACCTCTTTTTATATTTGTTATTATTTTATATAAATTCGATTATGATTTAATATCTATCATATTATCATACTCTCCTGGAGGACAAACTGAAATGAACATTCTAGCATTATCAGTAGGAGCAGACATGGCTTTTATAAGTACTCATCACATGTTTAGAGTGTTTATGGTAATTATGTTTGCAGCTTTAATTCAAAGATACTTAAAATAAATTAATGTTGATTAATCACAAAAGTTTTAAAGTTTGCACTGAACACAATAGGATCTTCGTCTTTATCTAATAGGTATTGATTCATTTTATTTTTTATATCTTCAAGAAATAATTTTCTATTTTTGCTTCCCATAAAGTCAGAAGTTTTTCTTTTATCAATTTCTTTCATAATGATATTCCTAAAATCTGGATCATATTCTTTTAAATAATCACCTAATTTTTCTCCTTTATAAGAGGAAAAATTAATTTCCATACTAAGATAATCATTTGCACCTTTTAAATTAGAGACAAATGACTTATTTGAGTTTGGTCCCATTCCACCTATATCGTGATAAACTAGTGAAGGTATGATAACTTTGCCATCAGGACCAACTTCAATAGGTTTTTTTTCACTTTCATCTAATTCGATTCTACCCATTTTTACAGCTTCTTCTTTAGCTACTTTGTAAATATCTATTTCCTTATCAACTTTTATTTCTGGTGAAAATATTGCATTAGTAAAATAAAAAAAAATAAAAGTAATTATACTTGAAAAGGTTCCAAGTAAGTATAAAGGCAAATTTTTATTTTTTATTATTTTTTTTAATGAAAAACTAACTTTTGCTTTTGGTTGTTCTTCATTTATTTCTTTTTTTTCTTCAGAACTATTCTTTTTATCAATTTTTTCTTCAGCCATTCTTATTCTCAATCTATTCTTTTAAAGACTTGTATATATTAAGTTCTAACCAAAACTTTTCAGCTAAATTATTTGCATCCCCAATTCTGAGTGAAAGACTTCTAATTATCGCTGATAGAACTGGATCTGCTTCATTAATCTTTTCTTTAATAGTTTTTTCATGGATAGCTTTTATAAGACAATTAGTAAGTGCTATAGCTGTAACAGTTCTTGATCTTTCAATTATATGTCCAATTTCACCAAAAATTTCACCTTCCTTTAATATTCCTAATTCCAAACCTTGTTTTGTGACTATTTTAACTTGTCCACTTTCTATAAGATAAACATATTCAGACCTATCATTATGAGAATAAATTAAATCTCCTTTTGAATATGTTTTTGTAGTAAAAGTTGGTTTCTTAGTCATTTTATATCTTCTTGAATTAATTTTCTCACTAATTCTGTAATTCTGTCTCTATTTTTATCAACAGGAATAACTTTTTTTTTTACAATTATATTTTCTTTTTCATCATAAGTAACTTCGTCATATAACGGATAATTTTTAACAATGTTCTTAATTTCTAATAATAATTTTTCCATCTAGCTCACTAAACAAATTTTATATAATAACGTATTATATTATATGAATAATAATAATAATAATATAAACGACAATATAAAAAAATATTCACAAATTGTTGATATTTTATCATCTAACGAAAATAATGATGAAAAAATTAGTTTTCTATTTATAAGTACAGAAAAATGGGTTGCTCAATTAGGTAGGAGAATTACTTTTTAGAGCCAGTTGATTTTTGAAAAGGAACAACATTCATCGCTTGGTGGTTTTCATCATTATATATTTTATCTAATTCACCATTTAATACAAATTTATTTATAAAAGATCCAAATTGTTCAAAATCTTCTCTTGCATTTAGATTTTTATCCTTCTTACCATTATAGAAATGCCTAACACTTGCTAGATCTCTAATAGCTGGTCCAATAACAACATCATGATTATTTAATCTTTTAGCCATTACTGAATAATCTTTTTGTCCAAACGGAATTCTATTAGGACATACTACTAAATGAGGATAAATTTTTTGATATCTTGCTTTCACCTTATCCATACTTCTTATAAAACTTTCTGTTGGTGCAAGGTCTGCATTACTTAATGAAGTTGGAATTAAAACACAATAACTCTCTCCTACTAGATTCCATAATCTTTGTGAACTTCCTGCTGGAGTATCAATTAATACTACATGTCCTGTTTTAAACATGTTTTGTTTAACAAACTGTTGCACAAGAGAAATATTTGTATTTTCAAAGGCTGAAGTAATAGGTAGAAATTCAATATTAATTTCTGGATTACTAGCTGATAAAAATTCCGTAGTTGTTCTTTGTAAGTCTGTATCAATGACTGTAATTTTTTCTGGACTCATTTTTGTAGCTAAAGCCCTAGCTAACATTATAGTTAGAGTGCTTTTACCAACACCACCTTTTACGTTAGCAATGAAAATTGATTTTGCTCCATTTTTTATATAATCAGATGATAAAACCATATATTTATCCTTTTTATATTCAAATATTCTTTAGTGAGCCTATTAGCTTTATAGCTTTTTCATATAATTCATATTCTTTTGTAACTTTATCTAATTTTGAAGAAATATCTTCTTTTTTATTAATAAAACTATTTTGAATTACATCTAACTTTTCTATTAAACGATCTTTTTCGTTCTCAAGATTTTGCAGTTCGCCAATAACCTGATTTATTGTATCAAAATTATGAAAAACACTGTTATTACTAATATTTTTTTCATTATTAGTGTTAAGATTGAAATCAATACTTTCGTTTTTAACTATAGAATTATCTTTGTTTTTATCAATGGGAACTGTAGGGGAGTCTATTTCCTGCTGAAGCTTTTTCCAGCCCCCTTTTCTTGTTAGAACATTTACTTCATAATTATCCATAATTTAATTTTAATTTAAAAGTTAATAAATGTCTATAACTAATTGAATTAATTAGTGATTTTATTTTTACACAATATATTGTGTCTATTTTACAAAAAAATCCTTGATTTAGTCCTGAACTTCTCTTTTACATTTAAAACTAGTCATACATTGGGCAGTTGGTTGAAAAACAGTTACATCTTTACCTTTTAATTGTCTTTTAAATATACATTTAAAACCATCTTTTTCTCCATCCTTAATGTTAACCTCTACTTTTTTTAATCTACATTTTTCATATTTTTTATATTCTTTGTCTATAGTTTTAGATTTACCATATATTTTACCACCAGCTAAAGTTTGTGAAGGTGAAAAATAGAAAAGTATGGTAATAAATAAAATTAACTTTGGGCAGATTTTCATAAAATTATTTTTCATCTTTTCCAGGTAAATAAGCTTTGCCTTGAATGGCAATCGCCCCCATATTTTTAAAAAATTCAGAATTTTCTTCAACAAATTTTTCTATTTTTTCTTTGATAGCAGATTCAGCTTGCTCTTGATTTTTTTTTTCAATCTCAGCAACTCCATCTATAATCCAATGTACTTTAAACATTTTTATCCTCCAAGCTTATTGATTTTCTTAAAAATATTATTTGATTTTTTTTGTGCATCAAATATTTCTTCTGCAGATAATTCATCAATTATTTCATCTCTTCTTTTTGCAGCACTTTTAATTCCAATGGCAACTGCAACATTATACCATTTATATGCATTTATGTAATCTATTTCTTCTGATAATTCTAAGTGCCATTTAGCTATTTGTATAATTGCCAATTTATTTTTTTTCATAGAAAGTTTTTCTAAAAAGGTTTTTATATCATTATTTATTTCTATTTTTTGCTTTTCATCTAAATAATTATCTATTAATTTTATTAGTTTTTGAGATTTTTTAAAACCTCCTAAATTTGAAACATTAGACCAAAAATAAGCTTTTTCAAAATTTTGTGGGACAATATTGCCTGAAAACAAAATTTGAGAAAATAAGTATTGAGCATTAATCCTATTTTTATTAGATAAAACTTCTAATCCAGAAATAGCATCATCAAATCGTTTTTCATTCAATAATTTATAAACTTGTTTTAAGTTAACTAAATTGTTTGCAGAGAGAACATTAAAGCTTAAAATAGTAAATAGTAAGAATGAAACTAAAATAATAAAAAGTTTTATTAAATTTTTTAATTTGATTTCCAATAATTTATCTTCCTGCCATCATTATCAATTGTAATTGAACAACTCTAATTTTAAAATTAGAATTTTCTTTTTTTTCATAAACTATTATTTTTGGTCTTTTTGTATCTAGTTTTTGTAACTCTAGAACCATTTCATCTGGAAGGAAGACGCCATACTTATTTAGAGTTAATATAGGGTCTAATCTAAATTCTTCTTTAAAATCTGGATCAATCCATATTCTAGCCAACACTCTTCCAAGTATATCAGGGAGAAGCTTTTTTACTTCTTGCCTATTTTCGAGAAATATCTCTTTATCGACAAGGTTTAAAACATCAAGTTTTTTCTCAAACTTAACAGGTAAGTTTGTTTTTTTTTGTTTTGGAACTACTAATTCTCTGCTTTTTTGTATTGAGTTCATAAATCTATTAAAATTATTATATCATTATACGTTTTTTTTCAAATTTTGTTTAAAATTAAGAAAAAATGTTTCATGGCATAGTAATTGCAAAAGGGCATTTAAGGTTATTTATTATGTTACATACTATTAAAAGTGCATTAAATGCAAATTTGAGAGGAATATCACTTATTTCTAATAATATTGCAAATTCTAATACCACAGCTTTTAAAAAAAGTAATTCAAATTTTTCAGATATTTATTCAACTACTGTAAACACTGGCCCAAATACTTTTGCAGGTATGGGCGTAACAAATGACGAGCCAAGAAAGCAAATGAATCAAGGTTCCCTTAAAGCTACGGGCGGAGCATTGGATTTAGCAGTTAGTGGCTTAGGTTTTTTTACTTTAACTAATAAAGTAGATATTCAAAAGCCATATTTTACAAGAGATGGTTCTTTTCAATTACTTAAAAATGGAGAAGTCGTTAATTCTGATGGTCTTAATTTGATGGCACACAAAGTTGATGAAACAGGTACTTTTAATCCATTTGCAATTCAACAGGTTGTTATTCCACCTATTAAAAATGTTAAAGGTAAAAAGTTATTTTTATCAAATGTAAATGTATCACCATCTGGAGTATTAAAAGCTATTTATGGTCTAGATACAGAAGAGGTTATAGCTAAAATTCCATTGGCAAGTTTTGAAGATAGCCCTAAATTAAAAACAGAGGGTAATAATCTTTATCGAAGTTCACCAGGTTCTGGTACTCCAAGTTATGGGTTACCAGTAGATGGCACCTATGGCGAAATAGCTGCAGGTTTTTTAGAAACTTCTAATGTTAAAATTACAGACGAATTAGTACAAATGATCAGGTTTCAACAAGCATTTACAGGTAACTCTAGGTTATTACAAACTGAAATGGATGTTACAAGCAAATTATTAAATAGATAAAATAATTAAATTATTGGTATAAAAATTTTATAACTGATAATGTTTGTTTTTACTTCTTTATCAATGAATAAAATTCCTTGTGAATTAACATTAAGTTTTTCTTCTATATATATTTCGATTTTTGCAGGTTTATCTGACTTATTGGAAAATTGAATTGGTAGAGAATTAAAAAAATTATTCTCTACTTTTAAGTTTCCTTCCATTATAGCTCTATCATGTTTTATTAAAATTTCCTCTTTTATATAAGTTTCTTTATTAGTGATAAAAAGATTACATCTACCTTTATAAATATTTAATAAACTACATGATAAGTGGTAACAAAAAATTTCAGAAGTGCTCTCATAGTGACCTTCTGCTGATTGTATTAGCATTTCTAATTTATACATAAATTTTAACTATTAAGCTCACTATCAATAAATACTCTAATTTTTTTTATAGCATTGCTTTTTATCTGAGATATTCTTCCAGTTGAGACATCAAGAACTTCTGCAATTTCATAAATATTTAATTCTTCTACAAAATAAAGTTGTATCACAATAGCTTCTTTTTCTTCTAGGCTTTTTAATGCTTTTTTTAATAACATTTTTAATTCATTTTCACTTACCTTATCCTCAGGAGAAGTTTCTTTTGAGATAAACCAGTGTGAAAATTCATCATATGCATCGTCTATATTATTAATAGTATTAGCTTGAAACGCTGTTTCCCATTCTAAAAACTTACTTTCACTTATGCCTAGTTGAGCCGAAATTTCTTCAGTATTTGGCTCTCTTCCAAATTTATGTTTTAAAGTTTCTTTGACATGATCAGTATTTTGTTTCATTTTAATAGTTGTACGACAAAGGTTAGAATTTTTTCTTAAGTAATCAAGAATTTCGCCTTTTATCCTTAAATTTGCATACGAAGAAAAAGTAGCATCTTTTTGTGGTTTATAATTTTGTGCAGCTGAAATAAGACCAAGCATTCCTATTTGAATTATATCATCAATATCTATAATTGCTTGAACTCTGCCATGCAAATACCAAGCAATTTTTTTTACTAGAGTAAGATTTTCTTTTACCAAAGTCTCAACGTTAGGTGAGTTTATTTTAGAATAGTTATTCATTTTTAATCTTCAAAGAATTTAATCCCTTTCACATCATTAAGTTTAATGATTTCTAAGTTTTTATATAAATTTTCAAAGGCAATGATTTCTTCTTTATTTAAATTATCAGAAACAATTGGCTTCCTCGAAATTATGGAGTTTTTTATTTTTTGAGAAACCTTAAGACTTCCTAAAAAAGTTGATTTTATATCGAGATATTTAGAAAAAATAACTTCAAACCTATCATAATAACTCTTAGCATGAAATTCGTTATTACTGTTGTTTACAAAAATTCCATAATTCTCTATTTTATGGTCAAAATGGGCAGCTTTCATAAGTCCATAGGCATCAACAAAGCTTGTTGGCTCAGGTACAACTATAACAATGTTTTTGTTTGAGGCAGCCATAAAAGCTGTAGCAGAAGTGTCTGCTCCTGCGCCAACATCTATTATCATTAAGTCATAGCTTTTTTTAAGGCTAGTAAAGCTTTTAATGATTTTATATCTTTCGGTTTCATTGAGGTTAAGCATGTTATGTATAGCACTTCCTCCTGAAATAAAATCTAATTTAGAATTAATTCTAATAGGAATTTTAGATAAGCTTATATTTCCACTTACAAAATCATCTAAACTTTTTTCTGGATTAATACCCAAAATTATGTGGGCGTTAGCCATTCCTAAGTCAGCATCTAATAGTAAAACCCTTCTCCCAAGTTTAGCAGCAGTCAAGGCTAAGTTAACGGCTATCGTTGTTTTGCCTACGCCACCTTTTCCACTAGATATTGCTATACTCTCTGTCATTTTAAATAAAACCTAATTTTTTTATATTTCTTTCATATATTGTGCCAAAATTTCATCTTTGGCAAAAGCTAATGCATCAATTATATTTTTAGATGAAGATAATAATCCAATTTTTGAATTAATTTCAGCAAAGATTGATAATTCTTCAGAACCTACATTAGTTTCATCTAATTTAGTTAAAGCTATAATTGGTTGCAAATCGTCAAATAAAGAAATTTGATTTAAAATTGATCTTTTATTTGCACTAGCTTGAACTGCTAAAAGGATACTATAATTAATTTTATTAGATGTTTCTCTTAAGTAACTCATAAACTCTTCATTCAAAATAAACTCTTTAGAAACATCTATAATTAACTTTCTGTTTTTGTTTACTTCTAAAAACTTTTTTAAATCATTTACATCTGATAAAGAGTGGACATTAACATTAAGCAATCTACCAAAGTTAATTAGATCTGTTACATTGTTCGACGCTTTAGGTGAAAAATTAATTAATGAAATATTATTAGTTTCGTTAATGAAAGTTTTATTATCTAATAGATATGAAACAATTTTAGAGGATAATGTAGTTTTTCCTACGCCCGTGAGTCCAGTTATAAAAACAACATTAGAGTTATCTATTTTTTCTTTTGAAGAAAAAACAAGTTTTTTTGAAATAATTTTATAAAAATTTATTTCATTTTTTGGCATTTCCAAAATTTCCAATTTTTGAAATATAGAATTTATAATTTGTTTTGAAAAACCTTTCCTAACTAATTTTAGAAAAAGTGACTTATCTAATGAATTAGATACACCATCAATATCAGTAACAATCATATTTTGTAAAAGTTTTTCCATATCATTTTTAAAATCATTTAATATATTAAGATCAATATTATTTTCATGATTTTTTACATTTACTATTGATTTAGTAATAGCCTCTTCTTCAACTACCTTATTATCTCTATTTTCCTTATCTATACTTTGTGTTTTTTTTATAGGATGTTTACTAAATAGTTCTTTGAATTTCAGTTTGTCAGTTGAAATCTTATTAGTTTTTTGGGATTTTAAAATATCAGTAATATCATTTGATCCAATAATTTCAATTTTACCATTTGATTTTTTTGTAGACAGAATTACTGCATCTTTGCCTAGGACTCTAGAAATTTCATCCATGGCTGATAAACTGTCTTCACAAATAACTTTATGTTGGGTCATTTTTTTCTCCAAATGTTTTTTTAATTATTCTTTTTTTCATCTTCAGATCCTATTGTTGCAACAACTTCAATTTTTTTAGTGTCTGGTAATTCTGTAAATGAAAGGACATCAAGATTATCAATATGCTGTCTTAGCATAAAAGAGATATCTCTTCTAATGCTTGGAGCAGTAATCAAAACTGGTTTTTTGTTTTCAGTTTGAAGCTTTTCAAATGTTTGATTAATCAAAGTTACAATTTTTTGAACTAAATTAGACTCTAATATAATACCATTTTCTCCAGACTGTTTTGCAATATTCAAAATCATTTGCTCTAATTCTCCTGAAAAAGTAATAATAGGTAATGGTGTGTTTAATGGAGCAATTTGTTGAATAAGTAGCCCAATAATAGATGGCCTTACAATTTCAGCTAATTCAGTATTTGAGAGGTTTTTGTTGTTAACACTAGATAGAATCTCAAGTATTTTTCTTAAATCACTGATTGGAATTCTCTCATCTAATAACATTTTTAATACTGCTGTTAAAATGTTCAGGGGAAAAATTTTAGGAACTGTTGATGTTACGAGTTGAGGAGAGGTTTTTGATAAATTATCTAGTAATGATTGAACATCATCTTGTCCAATTAATTCGCTTGCATGTTTGTTAAGTATTTGGTTTAAATGAGTGGCTATAACTGACTCAGGCTCTACTACCATATAACCTAGACTTTCTGCTCTTGATTGCTGATGCTTTTCAATCCATGTGGCTTCCATGTTAAAACTTGGATCTTTAACATCAATCCCTTCAATTTTCATTTGTGAGTTATCACTAGGTATTGCTAATAGTAGTTGTGGATAAACTTTATCCTCTCCAACAATAGTTTGACCAATTCTTATTCTATAAGCATTAGATTCCAATGTAAGATCATCTCGTACCCTAACAGAAGGAATGATAAAACCTAACTCTTTAGATAATTGTTTTCTAACACCAGTAATTCTGGAAATTAAAGGACCATCATTATTATCATCTACCATTTGTATAAGACCATAACCAAGTTGCATAGAAACTTGAGAATTATCAGAAATTTCATCAAGATCTATTAAGTTATTATCTGAACTTTTATTTTCAAAATGAGTTTCATCATTTTCTTGAATATCATCCTTTTGTCCATCTTTACTATTAAGATAATACCAAACACTAAAGGCTAAAGCGCCAGCTACTAAAAATAGTAAGTTAGGCATTCCTGGGATGATACCTATTAGAAATAATACTGCAGAGCTTGGAAGCCAAGCTTGTTTAACACCAATCTGTGATCCTATTTGTTCTGATAAATCATGATTTGAGGAAATCCTGGTTACAATTATAGCAGTCGCAATCGCGAGTAAAAGTGATGGTATTTGTGCAACTAAACCATCTCCTACAGAAAGTATGATATAATTTTCTGCTGCTAAAGATATAGGTAAATCATGTTGACCAATACCAATTGTAAGACCACCAATTATATTGATCATAAGAATTAGTATACCGGCTATTGCATCGCCTTTAACAAACTTTGATGCTCCGTCCATTGCTCCATAAAAATCAGCTTCTTTTGCTATATCTTCCCGTCTAGTTTTAGCTTCCTCACTTGTCAAAAGACCAGCATTTAAATCTGCATCTATGGCCATTTGCTTTCCTGGCATGGCATCTAAAGTAAATCTAGCTGAAACTTCCGAGACTCTTCCAGCTCCCTTTGTTACAACAACTAGGTTAATAATGATTAAAATTGCAAATACAAATATTCCTACCACATAATTTCCCGCTATAACAAAAGCTCCAAAAGCCTCAATTACTTGGCCTGCTGCATCTGGGCCTGTATGACCTTTACTAAGAACAATCCTTGTTGATGCAACGTTAAGACCCAATCTTAAAATAGTTGCAAATAATAAAACTGTAGGGAAACTAGAAAAGTCTAATGGTCTAAAAGTATGTAATGCTACCATTAAAATTAATAGAGAAAGTAGAATATTTGTAGTAAAAAATAAGTCTAACAAATATGCTGGTAGTGGAATAACCATCATGACAACTAACAACAAAATACCTAACGGTAAAGCTAATGACTTAATTTTGTCATAGATGAATAAAGATGTACTTAAATTATTTGTTGTCAAATTCATGACAGTTTCTCTTTATTTAATTTATTCATTAAAATCAACATATTAATTAATTTGTTACTCTTTGTTTTTCGACTAGAAATGATTAAGCAAGAAAAATGCCATTATCAAAAAATGATATGATTATTGAAGTATCTATCGATTTTATTATTTAAAAAAAAATTGGCATATTATGTGCATTAAAAACACAAAATATCCAAATTTGGGAGAAAGTAATGTATTATAAAAAAGGTTTTAAAGGAATTATCTTATTAAGTTTTTTCTCTTTAACTGCTTGCATGCAATCATTTGATACTTCAAGTTTATTAAAAAATAATCAAATTAATGTAGATAAAAATACTAACGGTGTAGTAGCCCTTAAAGAAGTATTTGACAGTTCAGTAGAAAAAATTCCTACATTAACTGCTGTTGGGTATGCTGTTGTGTCAAGTCAACCTGGAAGAAGTCAAGCTCAAAAAAGATTAATGGCTATTAGATCTGCAAGAATGTCTGCAATGAGAGAGTTAGCAGAACAAATTCATGGAATTCAAGTTGATTCTAATACTACCGTTATAGATCTAATGGTTCAAAACGATACTTTTAGAGCAGTTGTAAAAGGAGTTATTAGAGGAGCTAAAACTGTTAGAATTAATCCAACAGGAAAAGACACTTATGAAACAGTTTTGGAAATTGATAGAGATATGATGGTTGCGTTATTAAAAAGTGCAAGAAACAGTTAGTTAATAGATTAAAAACTAAATTTATGAAAAATTTAATTTTAAAATGTGTAATTTTATTTTTTACTTGCTTTTTTACAGCTGAAGCTAAGAATGTAAAAAATTTGACTGTACATGAGGTAAGTACAACAGGTAGATCTGTAATAATTGACAATGATATAAGAAAAGCAAGAAATCTAGCTCTAGAAGATGCTTTATATTTAGCAGCTCTTAAGGGTGGAGCAAAAGTTGAGGGTTTTTCAAGTGTATCAAAAGCTACTATCTTAAACGATCAATCTATTGTAAAGCCAACTTCAAATATTTTAGATTTTAAAATTATAGATGAAGTTCAAATTAAAGAACATTTTCAAGTAAAAATTTTAGCAGTAGTTGGTATTAATCATACAAAACCAAATTGTAATTCAAAACCAGTAAATATAAGTATTTTTAAAGGAACAATGAATTCCGAGTATTCACTTCCTTCAAAATTAATTAGAAGCATGTATTTTTGGAATGAAGGATTTTTTGATATTTTAAAAAATCAAAAAGGGTTTAAAATAATCGATAGAAGAGATATTAATTTTAATGATTTGAAAAAATCACTAAAAAATCCAGAATATAATTATAATGCTATTGTAAATGGATTACCAAAAATTGAAAAAGGTAATTATAGTTTAGTTCCAACTTTCGAGCTTTCTCATAAAAATATAACAAATTTATCAAATAATTTTTCTGCGTTGTCTGAAACCAGTCAATCTAAGTACGCTAAATATAAAATAATACTTAATTTTTATAGGGGCTCAGATTATAAAACATATAAAAAAATAGTAATTGAGCATGATATAAAATTTGAACCTAATACTAATTTCCAATTTATGAAAGCTCTCTTGAAACCAGGTATTAAAAAAATTGAAAGAGCAATAGAATTAAAAACTATATCAAGCTTAAAAAAAATCATTGAGGATTTTAAT
>MDSV01052095.1_pt1 | contig 18451 bp, 11 predicted proteins | sample 810851 | NCBI WGS metagenome assembly MDSV01 (sample SAMN05326640, study PRJNA326480) | marine metagenome | isolation source: seawater | place: Atlantic Ocean: North East | collected 2012 | reverse complement strand
GGCAGCGACGGTGGTGGTGGTGGCGGTGGTGGTACCGGGCATGGGGACGATGGCAGTGGTGAAGGTGGCGGTGAAAGTGGTGGCTTCGAGGGTGGGGGTGATAATGGTGGTGGTGATGGCGGTGTTGGTGGTGGTAAGGGAGAAGGGGATGAAGTCGGTGGTAAAGGTGGTGGAGGAATTGGTGGCGATGGTGAAGGGGGTGGCGATAAAGGCGATGGTGAAGACGGAGGAGGCATTGGCGGCGGTGGAGAAGGTGGACGAGATGGAGGTGGATTTGGAGATGGAGGCAACATTGGTGGATACAAAGGTTGAAGCTTGCGCAAGAATGCGGCTTCTGTAGATCCAGTCCCAAATAATATATTGCTCAGCTGTTGTTGGAAAAAAATACAACCAGTGATAAACGCAGATAATATAACGAGTCGACATGCAAGTACACGGTCTCGACGAGATTTCTTTACGTTTGATTCACCTGGCCCGATTACAGCACCACTGATGGTATAGATTGGGCGAGGATCCGTCAAACAATTATGGGCAAGCCACACTCTCCCCGCGATAGGGTTGTAAGCATTATTGTTTGCAAGTAATGTGTACCGTTTGTTTTCCTTCGAATTATATGCGTTCTTTTTATCGTCCCTTGACAAGGCGCCCCGAATGTTGAAGCGCCACATAAAACTTGTATAGGATTGCTAACACAATACTGTTTGATGTGTACAAATCTAAGTGGGCAAGAACAGTCACAACTTGCATTTGTAATAACTATCTAATTGTATTATGATGTAAAGGAATATTACAAAACATGTCGACCCGTTTTGGAGGTGTGCGGTCCTACTTGGTTTCGAAGAATGGAGCATTATTCTTGGCAAATGTCGTCATGTTTTCGTTCGCTACTGTATGCATGACAGCTGTATATGATCGATTTGACCGGACCAGGGACTCATTTAAACGTTTAAACATACAGATTAATGGAGTGTCACCTCATACGGATCCATCTCCATGCGCGCTCCCAACACCGAGTATGAGCGAATTAGCACTCGGTGTTGGTCCACAAACACGCAGTCCTTGGTTCCCCGAACCGACAGAGGTTGAAATATATTCGACCGTGAGGGCAAACATGTGCAGTTCGACATCTGTATACCAGTTTCTCAAGGAATACCTCAACAAGAGTTTAGGGGTGGACACCAATCCTACAACACCCATTGAAAAAACGATCGCGAATAACGCCATACTTGAGCAGGTGTGCAAAGAAGGAGCGACCACAAACAGCGACGACTATGGGGATATCAGATTGCGTATTACGCGGGCATATATACACGCAAATCCTGCATTTATGAAAGTTTCTTCGGGTTGCTTAGAAACATCGATCAATCCATTTTCTGACACAAAATGTCCAACAGCGGCAACGTTTATTGCTCAGCAATTAAGCTTGGCAGCCTCCGACGTGAATATACTGAGATCAGAAACTCACACACTGCCTTCGACATCTGAAATGTTGTATCGACTCTTCTTGATCGCCGCAATTTCACACGCAGACCGTACACTTAACGTCGACCACTGTTTTGGTAATTATGAATCACTTAACGCATCTATGCTTTGTCATTCGGCATACAGCGTTCTTCCATCGCTTCCTCCACAAGTGCCTATTCCAGGTAGACGACTTTCATCGCTCGTGAAATATGAGGATGTAGTTCAGAATAGATTTGGAGATACTTGCCAATCAAGGAATGGACTTCTCACCGACCCGCCAAGCCCTCCTCCGGCCCCTGCATGGATTTATTTCGAAGATCATGGCAACACAGGAGACGATGCGATATTGGCATGTACCCATGTTCTTACATGGGGATTGTTTGACCAGCGACGCCTTTTTGGTATTCCAGACCCTCGAGGTGAATTTAAAGCAGAAAACAACTATGCAGATTTTTTAAGCAGCTATCTATACAATGCGGTGGGATTGGGACGGATGAAAGAGGCGTGGGATACTAGCCCCACGTCATCTGAAAACAAGTTATCAAGGAGGCGCCATCCACCAACTCGATTGCTACTTTATGCAGCATATAGAATGTCGGCAACCACCGTACTGTGCACCGCAACCGGAGTGAGTGTTGGGTTCTACATTGGATGGACATCGGTTCCTCTCTTTGTTCAATTGGCATTGAGGATCTTTGGTTCCGAAGCGACAAGAACTGAAAATGACGAAAAACAAGCTAAAGAAAAAAGAGCAGAAGGTCGCCGCCCACCAACCATTCCATTTGTATTTGCATCATTGGTAGCGATCATTTCCACGGCGTGGTCTCTTTACGTTGAGCCGCTCAGACACATTTCTGTATATTATATCGATCCCAGTTGTTCCGGGTGGGCAAGTAATGATATTTCATCCCCATGGATGACATCTGATGTGTACGGGAGAAAAACGGACTGGTGGATCGCGTTTATTCCACTAGGGTTGGTATCATATGCAGTTGTGTACAACTATCTATGCCGTGGAGGAAAATGTAATGCTAATGTCCGAAAGAAAATTGAGGAGAGCGAGACTCTGCTCCCACCCGGCCCCACTCCAATATTTGCAATTCTCTCGCAGATTTCGGTGATTTTTTTCCTCGCATTAGTTGCATCAAATAGTTGGGAAGAGTGGTTTAACAACGGAATAGAGAATCCATTTTCTATCACAGAAGTAGCTCATATCACTAAAATGGCCGATATATTTGCAACAGATTGCATAACGCTTGCTTTATCAAGCTTTTTCATAGGGTTCTTCCTCGGAGCATTAGTCACAAGGTCGTTTATTGAGGATAAGGAAGCAATTCAGAAGACCATTTATGCATCTGCTGTATTCGGATCATGTTTCTTTCCGTTTTTAATACAGAGCGCAAATACAGTGAAATACAAAGAGGAGAGTGATCGCGCGTTCTGGGGTACGGCAGCACTGATTGCACAGGGATTTTCAGCGCTCATGGCTTTTACACACCTTCGCCCCCTTCTTAGTCTCCCATGTAATGACGGAGGAGGACTTGGTGAACAATTCACCGAAGATGATGGTGGTGGGAAAAAGAAACCTGGCCGTGGTGAGGAAGAGGAACCTGTCGATACACCTGAGGAACGTGAGATATTTGCCAACCGAGCATATGATATCTTTAGTCGCAAATATGGAGCACCTGCCGCTACAACACCCTATCTTCTGAACGAGCTCATGAAAGCAGACAAAGTCGATACACACAAATATACGACAATTAAGGGAGTTTACGAAAAGGACAGGGGATCTCTTTTTAAAGGAATAATTGCAGGAGGTAACCAACTACCAGAAAAGCTCCCACTCCTATCAATGTCGCGGTAAGAGAACACGCCTACGTTTTCTCGGGGAGGAATTGAAGTTGCGGGTGTGTACGATACCCTCATATACTCCAGACGATTATTCAGTTGACGAAAAGTTTGAACATCGACCCCTCCGGACCGGGAGGGGATGAGAGGAAAACGACACGGCGAAATATTTGAAACATTTTTGGCACATTCCAAATATTTGTCGTTACGTGCGGGGTGTATGTAGTTAGTTCGTAGCGTGTATACGCTACGTACGAGTCCGAGACATTAGGCAGAGAGGCATACTGGAGTCGGAGAAGGTGGTTTTCGCGCGCGTATTTTATCCGATACGGTACATACCAACGCTCCGGACGATTATTCAGTTGACGAAAAGTTTGAACATCGACCCCTACGGACCGGGAGGGGATGAGAGGAAAATGACACGGCGAAATATTTGAAACATTTTTTGTACATTCCAAATATTTGTCGTTACGTGCAGGGGTCGTACGCTGTTCGTTCGTAGCGTGTATACGCTACGTACGAGTCCGAGACACCATACAGAGGGGCATACTGGAGTCGGTGAATGCACGTCGCGTGGACATGAGCAAGGGGTCTACGTGGGGACAATATCCCTGTATAGGCCTTCCGGACTGTCATTGGAGCCGTTACACGTGAAAATTAGCGCAAGGGTTGAGCAATCGTCACATAACGGATTTTAAATGCAGACAGTCGTTACGTAACCATTTAAATGTCCATGTGGTGTGAAGTGTCTACGTGACAAAAATTTCAAGTTTTTGGCGTCTTACAAATAATACCATCTTCAGTGAGCACTAACAAGGAGTCATGAGTCTGCGCCCCAAAAAGTTGGACACGTCAGCATGCACAAACTCAACACCCCCTTCGATCAGTCATGCAGAACGAACTGCGCTGACACTCTTGGGAAAGTACGTGAAGCCCAATGTCACAGACACACATCTTCCAGATGAATTAGTGACAAAGATAGCAAATCAGACCGCAACATTTTCATTCCCGGTTGAGGCAAGAGCAGAAAAAGTGAATGGAATTCCACACGTAATCATCAACGTAAATTATGGCTCCATCTTCAAAGGAAAAGTGTGGAAACAGTTTCGTGACTCTCCTGACTCTCCTCCTCGGAGAGCTGAACCGAGCATAAATAACTTAAATTTGATAAAATGGTACGAAAGGTACGAACAGAAAAAAAAAGAATTCGTTTCTTTTCAAATCCAGGTTGCAGCCAAAGTGGCGAAATTGGTCAAGGACGCACTCCTTAAGCTAGGAATAAATCCTGAGACCATCCGTGTGGACGCAAAGTGGAATCCAGTTGGTCAAGTAACCGGCCGTGGTCCATGGGAAATAATGGAAGGGGACAACCTCAACATATTCATAGGATACGGAACAAATGGCTACAAAATACTTAATGACCTCAAATTAAACAACGCACACTTGAACGTGGCAATGAAGGTACTGAAGTCAAACTTCTTGGAAATAATGGAAAGCTTCTTGTTTCTCGGTGGATACAAATTCGACGACAAGCGCACCAAGTTTTACGAGGTCGAATACACCATCAACGACAAGGGTGAAGAGATTCTCTCCTACACTCTAAGAATTCGCTCGAAACAAAACAAAACCACAATTGAGGACATTCTGGGAGGGTTAGGATTTCAAGAATAATCACTGAAGTTGGAAGGTAGTCATGGAACTTGCTAAGGCAAGAGACGCAACCCCACGACGAGTTTGAGAACATTGTCTCCACGCGACCCCTTGCCATTGTCCACGTGACGTGGACGCGCGTATTTTATCCGGTACGGTACATACCAACGCTCCGGTCGAGTATTCAGTTGACGAAAAGTTTTAACATCGACCCCTCCGGACCGGGAGAGGATGAGAGGAAAATGACATGGTGAAATATTTGGAACATTTTTGGCACATTCCAAATATTTGTCGTTACACGTCGTTACGTATGATGAGCTCACATTATTAATACGTAGTAGGGGGGGGTGTGTAACGGCAAGTAACGACAAATATTTGGAATGTGCCAAAAATGTTTCAAATATTTCGCCATATCATTTTTCTCCCATCCCCTCCCGGTCCGGAGGGGTCGATGTTAAAACTTTTCGTCAACTGAATACCCGTCCGGAGTATCGAATACCTCCAGACGTCGGCGGGCGTACCAATGATGGACTGTTCATAAGACATAAAAAGGGCCGATTCCACGGTATCCAACGATTGTTAATGGACCCTACAATGTATATATAGAGCCAGTGGTACACCCACTAGCACACGATGCCAGCATCGATGGTCTAGTGGAAAGGATACTTGCCTTCCAAGCAAGTGGCCCGGGTTCGATCCCCGGTTGGTACACTTCCCGTGTAGTCTAAGGGTTAGGATAAGTGGCTTTCACCCACTCGATCTGGGTTCGAATCCCAGCGCGGGAACACTTTAAAAAACGCCTGGAAACTTGGTTGTATAGAGCGTTTTGCTCAACAACAATGTAGCAAGTGTCACAACACACCCAATGCCGGCACCGAAACTAGCTCAGATGACAATACCCACGTGGGTTGTGCGAGATGACATGATACGAGAACTTGAGTATGACTATTGTTTTGAGGAAGCGTCTCTTATATATCCATTGGCAGCCAATAAATTGGAGTATATACGATCTTCCACGCACCCAGATGTGGAAGATATATACCAAAACACGGGTTTCTGGTATTATAGTATCGAGGATTTATTTTACTAAATGGGGTTGGACGAGATGGACATCTTCCGACTGGTGTTTTTTACGCCCGTCGTGGGAAATGCCGCGTATTCGATGTACTTGGTCATGTCTCGTTTTCACAATTCTCCATCGTCACAACGTATGGCATGTAGGTTGGAGCCACAAGTCGTGTTGTTTTTATGAGAAAGCGGCCCTGATATATACAAATGCATGTCCAGGGGAAGCAGAACGGTAAGCCCTGGACGCCTCGCTGGTTCCTCCAGAACATCACATGGAAGCATCCCGCGAATGACTGGGAGCGGTCGTGAAAACACCACCCTTTCGTGACGAAGGGTGGCCATGTCCCTCGCCCAGCGAGGTGGTCGGCGCCATGTAAGATCCAGGGGACCCGTTTTTGAGGGTTATTATATGTATGGAAATGCGGACTGATCAGTAAGTAAACAAAACATAAACATCATGCTCCCGCTTATTACCCTCAAATGTAACGGAAATAGTGGAACCTCTGGTGAGGAAACAGGTACACCTGCAAGTGATCAATCCACATACACGTGTACGGAAGGAGTGACGTTCGAAAATCTTAGATTATTATACCCTGAAACGCTCCCCACAATGGTAAAGCGCTGCGCATCCGGCACTGATCGTCCAATCGATTTTTACAGTATCAGCAAGATTGGAGCTCCTACGGGTTGCTTGATAAGGGGCGCCGGGTCAGAAGACCAAAAATCGCTCGGTATTTCGGATGATGCCTTAAAAGTAGTAGACGGAGTGGAACTACTCGTTGTAAGCGGTTTCTGTCCGGCCGTCACTGAAAAACAGAGTAAAGAGTCATTTACAGGACGCGTCGATGTGTTAAAGAATATCGTCTCCAAAAAGGACGAGGACAAACATGACGCTTGGGTAACTATGATTGAAAAGCACTTCAACGTAACTAGACTACTTGCCGAACAAATCGTGAAAGAGGCGGAGAATAAGCAAACAACTGATTTTATTCTGGGGTCAAAATCTCATAATCATACTACCGCCATTCCGTGGACTTTAGATGGTGTTGAGTGTAAGTTTCGTATAGTGTCACTTGGCGCATGGACCAGGCGTGATGCCGAGGGTAATATCATAACCACCAAGTTGCAAACCTGGGCAAACACTTGTGCGGCGGTTACAGGAGGCCAGTTGTTTCAAGCACTCAAAGAAGTCCAGTCCGAGTTTGAAGGCACTGGTCCCGGCCAATGGTGCTTATCTTCAAACAAATGGATCCGAGCAGGTTCTTCTGGACCTGCTCCAGATGACGGGAGGATGCCAGATGTGGATGTTTGTGCCATCTTTGATATCCCAGGTGATAACAAAACGGCGTACAATCTTTCAGCCGGCGCGGCAGCGCCATGGAGAGTAGTGCTTCCTGATTCCAATTCATGTGGTCCTTCTCGTGTTGATGACGTCGAGGTCTTCATCCCTTTTCTAACAAAAACAATAGAGGATCTCTCTGGTATCGAAGACAAAGGTCACGCGACACGTGAGTCAACCATGGCCGTCGATTTTTTTAGTAAACTCTCTGCTGGTCCCCTTAAATCAGCGTTTCAGAAACTTGTACGATTTGGTTCTGAACGTGTCCAGTTGCCTGGCGGATCGGTTGATTCCGGAATCGCATGCATGGCTGCATTGGGAATATGCTTCACAAATCGCGGCGACGAGTTCTTGCCCGACCTTAGCCTTTTCGTGCGTGGCGCAACCGCCGCACTGAAACGCCTCGGTGTTGTAATGGCTGAAGACGCGTGGCCAGAATTTGACGATCCTTCTTCGATGCTAGCTGCAACTATGGCCGCGGCTCTTGCAACGGTACGACTGCCTCAATGGATTCCGCCACAATCTATTATCACCAGCTGCCTAAAAATAATCAATGCGTGTTGCAAATCGAGATGCGTTCTCCGGTGGCGAACGCAGCAAGTCAGCACTAACATTGAGCAAATGTCTGTCCCGATGAATCTCCACCATTGCATTATATCGGCGGATATGCTACGAATACTACGGTCTTTCCACGGCGACATGGATATGCTCGACAAGATTGCGGGAGTACATCGCAGAATGGAGGGAGGGAAGAATTTGGTAACACCTATCAGCACTGTTAATAAGTACAATGGTAAACGAAATACGATTGTTCAATGGGAACACATTATCGATCAACATGTCTATAGAGGCGTCGGTTTTGTGAACTGGACCATGAAGGCAGATGAACACCAATCACATGCACTTCCGTTCAAATACAGGCATGACCAGATATTTAATAGCGTGACCGGCTTTAACCCTAGGCTTACTGGGAATGTCATTGACGAAGAAAGCGAGAAGGTGAAGCAGGTGCGGTTTGCACAGGAGATTGTTGGTAAAACGATAGTTCATACTGATCTTCAAGACGTCTCGGCTCTTTCTTCTACAGAAATCAAGGTAGAGATTGATTTGGAGTATGGTGTGATGTCTGGAGGGGCAGAAGCCATACTTGCGACAGTAAAAACAACACCAGCCCAAGATCAATCTGACGACGTGGGCTTGACATCAGGGACGACATGGAAACTAATGGTTCTTCTTGGTATTTCAACGGCTGACGAAATGGTCATAAACGCACCCATGGGAAGAGGGTCACTCGAGGATCCACGTCCTCCTCCGAGTAATACAGCTGCAAGACTTGCCATACAACAGGCCAGGTCAAACACAAACGGCTACAAATTTACCTCGCCCATGCTACGTGGGTACAATAGGATAAAATACATTAATGGTCGTTGGACATTGAAAAGCCCAAATTCGGACCAGGAAGACATGGTCTGGAAATACTCGGAGGAAGGACACGGTCCAAACAAAAGTTTTGTACATATACGACACATTTCAAACCCTGATTGGTGGACAAACGCAACCGACAAGGGAAGCTATGTCAAGTTTCAACTTATGAACGACGAACTCATGCGTACCGCATTTTCAATTTCTGACACATCTCGGTCGGTTGTGTGCACAGATTGGGAAGAGATGCTATATACAATTTCTTCTGTCCTTGATGATCGAACACGTCGTCGACTCTTAGCTGCAATCAGAGGTACATACAAAACCCTGAAAATGGCAACTCCAAACATACAAGGTGGATCGGCGAGCGACGGCCCCGCTCCTGCATATGGAGATTGGCATGTGTATCGCATACTGTTACTTATATCTTTAATCATGCCTGCGGTGTTGCGCCCTAAAGTACCACCCACTTTTGAAGTGAACAATGCCGTTCTACTTCGCAAAGTGGAATCCATCATATCGTCAACAACATCGGCCATGACGGATGTGGACAAGCTTAAAACTTATTGGTCCCCCGTGTTGGAGCACGCCACCTCTACATTTATGGAGAGAATTGATGACTATCCTTACCAACGGCCCTTGATTGAGCTTATGCGTAAACGAGATCAGAATGCCATTGTTCCTGCCCCCGCCCACTTTCTGAGACTTAGAGTTGCTGCTGGCAAGACGGTTCTCGCAATTTGGTATTGCTTAGAATGGTTGGCTGCTACAGGAGGAGCGGAACGGGTGTTATGGCTTACGACGAAGGCGGCAATAGATGATCATTACAACCAGTTTGTAAAGTTTGGCTTTCGAGGTGTGTTCAAGTGGGAAGGAAGTGCGCCAATCAGGAATGACTTTCTAGAAGCCCCGAAGATTGTGTTGATCTCGCATGAATCATTTTCTGCAAACTCTAGATGCAAAAACAATCAATTGGATACACTCGTTTCGTGGTGCAATCGATATGCAAGCTCATCGATCATTGTTGTGGATGAAGTGCATCGTCTTTTTGCCACGGGGACTAATAAGGGAGCATCAATAAGACGCATTGTGGAGATGGCCCCGAGATCGGTGTATGCTACAGCCATCCCTCCTGTTAAAAGTAAGTCTGCGCTTCTTGCACCGTACTGGCTGAAGGACTGCCTCAGCTTCCCCGCTGAAGTGGAACAAGTCGCATGTGCGTCATTGGTGGTTGCTGCCATTCCATCTCCATACGATACACAGACCACGTATGTGGGAGTTGACCTAGATAAGAATCAACGTGCACAAATGATAAAGACTCTTCAGAACCTTGAAAAGACAAAGGGTCAGTCACAGTACCACGACGGGTCTCCATGGATGCAACTGTATAAAGAAGCTTTGGATTTCCTGAGACCTCACATTGTGAGTGAAGCTGTCAAACTGGCAATTGCTGACCGTACATTTAGTAGTACAAAGGACGGAAAAAAACCGTTCGAGTGGGGAGGATGCTGTGTGGTCGCCTCATCCACTGAAGCAGCGCGGCTCGGAGATCTTATGAGAGAGGAAATTAGGAAACAAAACGCGGGTTTCGAAGTGGACGTTCGACAAAATGCAAAATTTGATGCAAATAAAAAGTATGGGATTTCTATAATTACTCCGCTGCAAGCTGAAGGGTTTAATCTGTTTCGATACGGCTACTGGATCTCTGCGCCACACCCTACCTCAGCCGCAACAAGACTTCAACTTAAGGGCCGCATCGATCGCCTCGCCAAACAAATACATAAACGCGAACACGGAATCGCTCTTCAATACAAATGGATTTATCCGAAGGATACAATCCTTCAAAACCTGCTTGGCAATCACGCAGGGACGGACACAAAAATCGCTGCACTCGATGCGCTTGCGTTGAGATACGCGTGTAACTTTAATAAATAATCCCACCCTTAATTTAAATCGGGTAGATTCGTCACTGCATGAGAACACGCCCGCCGAATGCGTTTTAAAGAAGCGATCGTTTTTTGTTCGTCGTTCCAGTGTGTGTTCATGTGCGAACACCCTTGGTCCCACGCCGCTCCTTTAAGGCGTTCCTTGTTCTTCTTTAAAAGCTCTTTCATTTTCTTTTTAAGGGCTTCCTTGTTCGCAAACCTTTTCATTTCTTTCTCCTTCCGTGATTGGATCATCCCTCTTCGCTTGAGGTATTCCTTGTTCTTCTTTACGAGCTCTTTCATTTCCTTTTTAAGGGCTTCCTTGTTCGCAAGCCTTTTCATTTCTTTCTCCTTCCGTGATTGGATCATCCCTCTTCGCTTGAGGTATTCCTTGTTCTTCTTTATGAGCTCTTTCATTTTCTTTTGGTGCCGTTTGGAAGCGTGTGCTATTAAGTATTGAAACGACCATGCACGTCCCACAGTGTCGCATTGTTGCATCAGACATCCTGTTTTTCCATATGTTAACCACATACATATACAACGCACACGGAGTGATCAGGCACAACACAACATACTCCCACATGGAACAGTACGACACATTCACAGTGACGTTTTGCACACGGAGGCGAGATGTTCACTCGATGGCAAAACTAGGGGACGAAGCTAACAATGGGGTGTCGACCGCCTTTATTGACCAATTAATCTCCCGTTTGGGAGATCACCCACACGTTGTTGTGGATCTAACTCGTGCGTTGGATTCCATTAATATCCCCGCCTCAGCTCCCAACATACCGGGTGCTAAAGTATTAATTGTAAAAAACGGTGCTGGCTTCTTCGCTTCTTGTTTCGATACGGACCCTCCTCGTGCTAAATCGGAGGTCCTTAGAGAATTGCGCTCTATGCCATACGACAGGCAGGCTATGCTTTACAAGCGGCTGTGTGCGTCTCATGCTAGATACACAAACAAGCTGGACGACTACAGCCAGGAACCCGACCTAATAAACGGACAAGGAACCGTAGCATCCTTCGCTAATTACGGGTGTATTAACACCATTCGCCACTCAATCTCTCAGTTTTTGGGTAGAGACACGCCTCTTGTGGGGGAGGTCAACAACTATTTTGACGCTCGTCGATGTGGTATAGGGTGGCATGGGGACGCCGAGCGTCAACTTTGGGCAGCAATGCGAGCTGGTCCAGGGTCGTCAGAAATGCCTCTTAAGTTTCAGTGGTTTCATAAATCCAGTCCGATTGGAGAGATTGTGTCCGTTGATCTCGACGACGGAGATGTAATCTTCTTTTCAAGTTGGGCTACCGGGTACAATTTCAATAAAGGCTCACTTCTTACCCTTCGACATGCAGCCGGGTCGTCCACGTGCGCTTATGCTAAGCCCAAGAAGCGCAAGGAGACCAAAAATGAACAGGACACCCGGAAGCGCGTCAAAAACGTCTTTTCTGACGAGTTTGCTTAGTTCTTTCTACGGAAAGAATGTGGACCTGGTTGGACCGGCGCACCTCCTTCACTGCCCGACCCTGCAGAGGGTGTCGGGGAAAGGGAGCCACGCGCCGCAGAGTAATCTGTGCCAAAAGCAGCTGATGTTCCATCTTCTGTAGAAGATGTTCTACCCCCGACACCACTAAGAAGTCCGCCCCTAGAATAGAGTGAAGAAAATACACTGTCTGTCGTTGACATCTCTCGTGGAGGTTTGGGAGCGACAGCTTGTCTAGCTGCCGCGGCTCCCCCCACAGGAGCGCGTGTTGCGGGAGGGGCGGCAAGTTTGGGCGCATTTCGTGCTCGTTGAACAGCCGCCTGATTTGTGGTTGATGCGGAAGTAGATGTTCCTCCCGCCGGCGTTGTATTTTTAGTAGATGCGCTTGCGGCCTTCATGAGGCTGCGCGCAGATGTGGGAGGTGGAACTGCCTCATGTACGGATTCTGTAGAAATGATGACAAACGGATCCTCGGAAGGAGCAGAAGCGGATGGAGGTGTGACATTCATAGAATGTATATCTTCGTTTACAGATGTTGACGTTGGCGTGGGAGTGGGAGCGGAAGGCAGATCCGCTGACGTTGCGACTGGAGTAGAAGATTGGGTAGGGGGTGCAGGAGTAGGAATTATAGGCGCCGTAGGATCCTCAATAGGCCCCTCGGAGTCGAGGGTCAGAATAAGACCCCCGCTGTCTGCATCGTCGTTCGATGTGATCCCAGTTGACTTAAATTGGACGTCTGAATACTTATAAACATACACATAACCACCACCGTGTGGACCAATGAGGTTTTTTCCAGCGAGCCCGTTCCATTTGTGTTGTATGGTATACATAGAACGAAGCCGCACGAACCTCTGAACATTTGTTTTTTCAAACACGCCCATATTGTCAATGTGTTCGCTCCCCTTTCGTAATTCTTGTGAATAGTCATAAACTTTTTTTCTTCGGTCGTTCATTTTTTTACCCAATTCAATATGATGAGTATGCAGCATCGGCTTTGATTCATCCTTGTCAAAATAAATGCCAAGGCCTGGGTTGGGTCTCCTTTCGTTTAAAGTGGGGTACCCGGGCATCCATCTGATGTTGACGTCGACACTGAGTGAATATCCAGTGTCGGACGGTCCTGAATCATACGCGGTCATCTTTTTCGACTTGACATCCATGACGCGCCCAAGTGCCCAAACGCCAACCATACTTCGAAGATCGGCCGAACGGATTGCATCGTACGGATCATGGTCAAACTCGGGTCTAGGGCGGTCGCGCTGTGTGACTCGTCCACTTCTTTTGACTTTTTGTTGCTGGGCCACTGATTGTACCCTAAGCTCTGCCTCCATTTCTTTTTTGACAGGATCGATTTCTGTACTTAGGTCAATGGCATTTATAGCCTCGTCAAGTACAAAGTTCATGTGGATCTGGTCCGCCTTCCGCCCCGAAAATGGGACGTACTGAAAGAAGAAGTATGCATTGTTATCTGGATTGCTTTTCCCGTCGACTCTGCTCGCGTCGATACGATACGCACGCAATCCCACGTAAAGACCGTCCATCATTTGAGGTGTTCGATCAAACATCTGAAGAGGATACCGAGAGTAAGAATTGGAGAAGACGGGAGTGTATGTCGTGTACGGTTTCTTTCCATTAGGGTCTGTTGCCCCAATCGTAGGCCCCATTGCTCCTGTATGCAGATTTGACTCAATCGAACCCCTTGGATACATCTCAACTCCTCGAGATGCATTTGGGATATTCGCCCACTGATCACTTTTCGTAATTTCGTTGATAAGAGCATTAATATTCTTGCCATCTGTGGTAATATTTAAAGACTTGGCGATTGATTTGACTTTTTTTTCCTTTTTCCCAGCAGGAGTGATAGAAGTCAACCCCTCGACGGATCCAAACGTCTGGTCGTACGTGCAATACCCGTTATTCACTTCTGCTCGACCCTGAATCGCGATGTTGAAAAGCACCTGCTCGCGATTTGTACCAACGCTGCGCGCCTCCTGTTCATCGTGGCTAAGCACAATTCCGTCGAGTTTGAATCTCTCAAGCATACGAACTTGAGGTGGCTTTTTTCCTGACGTTAGATTATTTGAAGCGGTACCGTACACCCCAAAATGAGCTGGGAAGGAAGGGGGTGTTGCGATGTCCTTAGGTGGTCTATCAGCGAGGAATGGTGATACAAGCGGCTGGTCCTTTGGCCACTCCAACACATTCTCTCCAACTTTCCAGCCTCCAGAGTATCGTCCATGCAACAGCTTGTTTACTTGGTCGATTCCAAGGACATAGTTCATCGAATTACCGACCCCTCCACTTGGGGTGCGTCCGTCTCGAGATTTACCAGCTTGGCCTGGATTGTAATCCAAGTAACCTGGAGGGTGTATGTCGACAAATGCCACATCACCAGGGTCAAGCCGACCCAATGAGTCGTATTCTGCATTAAGTGGAGTAACACGGCCAAATGGGATCGTGACATTTGTACCTCGGTTGGGAAGATTGGAAGGGTTGAGTTTTGGGACTTTTACTGCACTTCCAGGAGGAGTGACATCACGTCCACGAAACGCGGGTAGATTTTTGGGAACGCTCGTTGGCGGTCCAAGCGCAGGTCGTTTCAGTCCCGAAAGGGGTGGAGCCCCAGTAACTGCCACGACAGGTCCACTCATGTTTTCGAGCCGTTCACTGTCGAATTGTGAAGGCCTTTAACATAGAAGAGCTAGAGTATGCCTAATCTGTTAGCGCAAAGATTACAAGTGTTTACTGCAACAAAACAGGATGGTGGTCTAGGTTTTTCCCTGCCTATCAGGGGATACCTTGTATGTTTACCCCGCCCTGGGTATCTCTGGCGGCCTTGTTGAGATTTAACACCTTGAAATTCGGAATTTATACATCATTCATATTGAATTGGGAGTTGCTGTGACCATCCTGATACGGGATGGGTTGCGTGTGTATTTAAACCGGCCACCCAGGTGATGCGACCGTACTTGTGGCCACACGAACGAACGACACGCGCACAGGTGTCCGGGACACGACCATTTATTTGGTCCGGGCTTCCCGCGCTTTGGAACAGATCGAACATTGGCCTACAAGACGGGATCACGCGTACGGGACGCGTTCGTACCCCCGTCGCAAACAGGAGGCTCGGAGCACACTTACACTCCGTACTGCTATGCAGTTGACGAAAAGTTTTGACATCGACCCCTCCGGATCGAGAGGGGATCAAGGGAAAGTGGCGAGGCGAAATATTTGAAACATTTTCTCACGATTCCAAAAATTTGCCGTTACGCGTACACGCGACGTTCGCAGGGTATGTATGCTAAGGACGCGTCCACGATATGGGCGAGTGACGCTGGGCCCAGCAAAAATACACGGATTCGTTTTAAGTTACAATAGGTGGGCAACGTCATCAATAATAGTAATAATAGTATCATATTGGGGGAAAACGAGTCGGAAGAGCGATAGTGCGGACACATTCGTAGCGTGTGCGTGCTACGAACGTTACGCGTACACGTAACGACAAATTTTTGGAATCGTGATAAAATGTTTCGAATATTTCGCCGTGTCGTTTTCCTCCCATCCTCTCCCGGTCCGGAGGGGTCGATGCTCAAACTTTTCGTCAACAGCATAATCGTCCGGAGGGGTATCAAGCTCTGGACATGGCGTCGTGGTGGTGTAGTACACGTATGCTACGGACGAGTTAGTGTGTTGTTTTAATAAGTATTCTTATGCACTCTAAAATATGTAAAGGAAACCTTACACTGATGGACCAAAAACCGGACCAAAGACGACATAAGTTTGTTCTTCCAGATTTATCCCGTCTAACGATCACACATACATTGCAAGTAGGGAGCAAGTTGGTTGAAGACATGCGCATTGCATCGGACAGCAAACGCCAATCATTAAAACTTCCTAATCTAGTTAAATTGGTTTTGAAAGATACAGTATGCACAGATTTTCCATGCCCACCCATACCACTCGAGGGCACAAAACAATATGTACCTACATATAAAATTAGAGGTCGTGACGGACCATTTTGGATAGGCGGTATTCGATCTCCAAAGTCTCTTGATTCACACAATTTTTACGCGACCAGTCACGGATATGGTGAAACAATGTGGTCTCCGGAGATTGACTTACAAGACATCTTGAATTGGAAAGCACGTTCATCAATGTATAAAACAGAAAGGACAATTGACACATCTGTGCTATACCATTATACAGATTTGTTTCCTAATCCTGATGTTCCTTTGAAGGCAGACGAGACCATGCTAAAAACATTCGGACCAACATGGACATCCACAGCACCGGATTTTGTCTGGCCTAGATCATCACGTGCCACCATCAAGATTAACCCCGAGATTCATATATACATAGATCCACAGGGTCATTCGATGGCGTATAAATGTAACACATTTGATTCTATTCTACCTGGACTCAAGCGTAAACTAGGGGATGGAAATCAGAGAACAGGGCATCATAATGATATAATACTTCCTCCAATGGAATTCATTTACAAGGGAGAAGCACCTGTGGATCATACTTTATTGATAAGTTGTATATTCAATGCAGTCTCACAAAAGGGATGTGCATTGAAATATGCGTGGTGGTGGTGGCCTCCAAACGAATGGCGTGACGTTGCCCTTGAAGACATTCAATCAACGGAAGTAATAATAAATGCAAGTGCTCTTGTTGTTGAGTTTACTTACCCTGAATCTAAACGTATGGACTACGTCAAGCAAATTCTACGTGATTCACCCACAATGCGTGTGGTTCTACGTGGTGATGAATGGGAGAAGCCGTTAGAGGGAGATAGTGCCCCTACACTAGATCTATCACAAAGTAGCCCACCTTATGAAATCAACCCGGACAATATTCTTGTTTTCTATACACACGCACTGAAAAGTCCCGGTCCACTTTTAGAGGTCGTTCAGGTATTTTACGTTCCCGAATCCCTCGAACCCTTATCGTAATTAAGATTCACATTAACTCATTCATTGGAGTACTATCCAAACAACGCACCTCGACAAATCTGCGGGTCTCGTGGTCGAGTGTCTGCAGCACATTCCACGCCACCGCTTGAGACCTATCTGCCCCACCATAGCATTCCAGACGAACGCTTCTTTTGTTTATTAACTCTGATGTGATTATTGGAATGATCTTTTCTAGCTTAGTGGCTGCTCTCGGATCTGAAAGAATCATCCATTCGATTATATCTTTGGGGGTTCTGTTGAGAATGCCTTTAGAAATTGAAGTGTATGGGTTGGGCAAATGTATTAGGTTTACAACGATAGAAGTTGTAGAAATCGTGGATGCGGCGGACTTGGGACCAATCCCTCCAATCTCTAAAACCGTTTTGCTTTCCATGACAGTATGGATGTTAAAGACATGATAACATTTGTCTCTAAAGTTCACCTCACCTAGCGAGTGTCGTGACGGCACCACAACTGATTCGTTTTATCGTTTCCTATGCAGTACATAATAGAGCTTAAAGATCTAGACCAACTTATATCAGAAAGCGATATACCGGTTTTGTTACAGTTTAGCTCGCACACTTGCCCACGCTGTGGACCTTTTACTACTTACATCACCGAACTGAGCAGAGACTTTACATTCCAACATATTGTTGTGGCGGTGACAAACGCGCCAACTATTGTCCAGCAGTATAATGTGACGAAACTTCCAGCGTTTGTGATTTTATCATCTGAAGGCGAGGGTGCTGTTTTTCAGTCGTCGACAGAAGAAAATGCATACTCTGCGATACGTGCTGTTTGCATCCCAAAATTACGCTTCGACGACAATTTTTGAATAACAGTTAAGCAAACCGTAACACTGCATTTTCAATGCTGTCATAAATAATTGGGACGTTGGATTTGATTGCTTCCTTCTCCATGATCTTTATTGCGACTAAAACATTATTTTCGAAAAAGGAATCATCGAATTTGTCTTCTTTTTGTGATAGTCTAGCTTTCAATTCTCCCACATCTGGAATCACCATTGCATCATGCATAGCGGCATCCCACCACGTAGATCCCAGAATGCGTAATTTGTGTTTCTGTTTGACGTAAACAGTCACCATGTCACACATTTGTGCGATTGTCTCAAAGTTGTATTCAGACCATTCATTGTATTCTGGAAGTACTTTCGCTCGTTTCATTAATGGATCGGCATCTATCCATAGACGGTTTCCTTGTTGTTGATTATTTATGAAATATGTTTTCCCTGCTCCAGTGGGGGCAATTAGACTCACTCCTTTTTTAGAAAAG
>MDSV01064058.1_pt1 | contig 18455 bp, 20 predicted proteins | sample 810851 | NCBI WGS metagenome assembly MDSV01 (sample SAMN05326640, study PRJNA326480) | marine metagenome | isolation source: seawater | place: Atlantic Ocean: North East | collected 2012 | reverse complement strand
TGACCCTGAAAATAACTTAGATTTAGAAGCAATTTGGGCATGGACCTCTAACCCTATTACAACTTCCCATTTATTTTTTTCTCCATCAATTAAAAATTTTTTTTTAGTCATTACTTTTCCCACCATCTGTTAAGGGTTTGTTTAAAATTAATTCTTTTTTCAGCAGAATAAGCAAGATTTAAGATTTTTTGTTCATCAAGAGTCCGACCTATTAACTGCAATCCTAAAGGATAATCATTTTTATCCTTACCTGCAGGTATGGATATTGCTGGTAATCCAGCCAGATTAACAGGTACAGTAAAAATATCATTTAAATACATAGATACAGGATCATTTTTTTTTTCACCAATTCTAAAAGTACTGCTAGGAGTAGAAGGTGTGAGAATAGCATCCACTTTTTGAAAAGAATTATCAAAATCATTTTTAATTAATTGTCTTACTTTTTGAGCCTTTAAATAATATGCATCATAATATCCAGATGACAAAACGTATGTTCCAATAAGTATTCTTCTTTTTACTTCATCACCGAAACCTTCTGCTCTGGTATTTTCGTACATTTCTATTAAATTTTTACCTTTTTTAGATCTAAATCCGTATTTTACACCATCGTATCTAGCAAGATTTGATGACGCTTCAGCTGGGGCTACTATATAATATGTTGGTAACGCATATTTTGTGTGTGGTAAAGATATATCAATAACATCAGCTCCAGCATCTTTTAATATTTTTTTTCCTTTTTCCCAAAGTAAATCGATTTCTTTTGACATACCTTCAACTCTATACTCTTTTGGGATACCTATTTTTAATCCTTTAATATTATCATTTAAATTTTTTAAATAATTTTCTTTTTTTTTATTTATAGAAGTAGAATCTTTTTTATCAAATCCTGATATTGCTTCTAACATCAATGCGCAATCTTCAACGGATTTAGTCATAGGACCGGCTTGGTCTAATGAAGATGCAAAAGCAACTATTCCCCATCGTGAACACAAACCATAGGTTGGTTTCAAACCTACTGTACCTGTAAAAGAAGCTGGTTGCCGGATCGAACCACCTGTGTCTGTACCTATTGTAGTCGGTGTCAAATTTGCTGCTAGAGCACTTGCAGATCCACCAGAAGAACCTCCAGGAACAGTATCTTTGGCAACTGGATTCATAACATTACCAAAGTAGCTAGTTTCATTAGAAGAGCCCATTGCATATTCATCACAATTTAGCTTACCTAATAAAAAAGCTCCTTCATTCCAAAGATTTTGCGTAACAGTAGACTCATATGAGGGAATAAAATTTTCCAACATTTTGCTTCCAGCAGTTGTTCTAACGCCATTAGTACAAAATAAATCTTTAACAGCGATTGGAATGCCAGGAAGTAAACTATCTAGAGATGGTTTTTTATCAAATATTTTTGCCTTATCTAAAGCATTATCAAAACATTTAGTTACAAATGAATTCAATCTTTTATCTTTGTCTATGTTATTTATGAATGCTTCTGTAACTTCAAAAGATTTAATTTCCTTTTTTTTGATTAAATTAACAATTTCTACAAGATTTTTATTAATAATATCAGTCATTATTCAATAACCTTTGGAACAACAAAAAATTCACTATTTTTGTCAGGAGAGTTTTTTAAAATTTCATTTCTTTTTTCGCCATCGTCTATTAAATCTTTTCTGGTTCTTAAAGGTTTATCTAAAATTGAAGATAAAGGTTTAATTTGACCAGTATTTAGTTCATTAAGTTGTTCTATAAATTTAAATATTGAAGAAAGATCTTTAACCAAATACTCTATTTTATTCTCATCTAAAGAAATTCTAGCAAGTTTACTTACATGTATAATTTTATCTTTATCTATCGACATTTGTGAACTATGTTACTTTTATAGGAAATTAATATCAAAAAATATAACATAAACATGCTGGATATTGAAGATTTTAAGAAAAAATTAGATAAAAAATCAAGATTAATGGGAATCGATCCTGGAAAAAAACGAGTCGGGATAGCGATTTCAGATGAAAATAAAATTGTTGCTACTCCTTATACAACTTTAATTAAGAATGACTATTCAAAATTCATAGACGATATCAAACAAATAATTCAAGAAAACGACATAAAAGGTATTGTTGTAGGTAATCCAATAAACTTAGATGGTACAGCTAGTCAATCCTCTCAATCAGCTAAAGACTTGGCTATTAACTTATCAAAAGATATTACTAAAAACATCACCATGTGGGATGAGAGATTATCTAGCCAAGGAGCTTTTAAATTATCTGGCGATTTAAACGTTAATACTAGTAAAAAAGTAAAAAAACTGGATGAAAATTCAGCTCAATTTATACTACAGGGAGCATTAGATTTTTTAACTAAAGAAAATACTTGATCTGATACAGTAAAAGGCCTATAGAGTTGATTTTAATGGCAGTTATAAAAAATACTTCAGCTATTAAAAATTCCACAAAACACCTATTAGGTATTCAAAACTTATCTATTCACGAAGCAAAACAAATACTAGAAGAAGCTAAAACTTTCATTAAATTAAATAGAAGTAAGTCAAAAAAACTTGATGTTTTAAGAGGTAAGACTCAAATAAATTTATTTTTTGAACCTTCAACACGTACACAGAGTTCATTTGACTTGGCTGGTAAAAGATTAGGTGCTGACGTTATGACCATGAATATGGGAAACTCTGCATTAAAAAAAGGTGAGACTTTAATAGATACAGCAATGACATTAAACGCAATGCACCCTGATTTAATAGTCATTAGGCACCAAGATTCGGGTGCGCCTAATTTATTATCACAGAAAGTAAATTGTGCTGTAATAAATGCTGGAGATGGAAGAAGAGAACATCCTACTCAAGCCTTGTTAGATGCGTTAACTATTATTAACAGAAAGAAAAAAATTGAAGGATTAAAAATTGCAATTTGCGGTGACATTCTTCACTCTAGAGTTGCTAGATCTAATATATATCTAATGAACATGTTAGGTGCTGAAGTAAATGTTATTGCCCCTAAAACATTAATGCCAAAATCAATTGAACGATTAGGTGTAAAAGCTTTTACAGATATGAAAAAAGGATTAGATTCTTGTGACATTGTAATGATGTTGAGACTTCAAAATGAAAGAATGCAAGGATCATTTCTTCCATCAAAAAGAGAATATTATGAATATTTTGGACTGACTCAAGAAAAACTTAAATTCGCAAGTAAAGATGCTTTAATAATGCACCCTGGACCTATGAATAGAGGTGTAGAAATAGACACTAAATTAGCAGACGACATAAATGTAAGTTTAGTTAAAGAGCAAGTTGAATTAGGAGTTGCTGTGAGAATGGCTTGTTTAAAAATATATTGTAAATAAATGAAAGAAAAGATTTTTATTAATGCCAGAATTATTGATCCATCTCAAAATATGGATGAGATAGGTTCTTTAATTGTTGATGCCAACGGAAAAATTAAAGCAATAGGAAAAAAAATTAAGAAAGATGATGCTTCATCCTCTGCAGAAATAATTGATTTAAAAAGAAATATATTAATACCTGGTGTTGTTGATATGAAAGCTTTTGTTGGTGAACCAGGTTTTGAGTATAAAGAAAATTTTAGAACTTTAAGTCAAGCAGCTCTTTCAGGCGGTGTTACATCAATAGTAACAATGCCAAATACAAAACCTATAATCGATAATGTTTCTATGGTTGATTTCATTATTAGAAGAGGAAGAGATAAGGCTTCTGTAAATCTATTTCCTTGTGGGTCGTTAACAAAACAAATGGAAGGTGAATTAATGACTGAATTTGGTCTTTTGTCATCAAAAGGAATAGTTGGTTTTAGTGATACAAAAAGAACAGTCCAAAATACTGAAACAATGGCAAGAATTATGAACTATGCTTCTGATGTAGGAGTTCTAATAATGCAACATCCTGAAGATTATGAATTATCGAAAAATGGCTGTATTAATGAAGGCGAGATTTCAAATAGACTCGGATTAGAAGGTATTTCAGCTGTTGCAGAAAAAATAATTATAGAAAGAGATTTGACTTTATTAAGTGAATTTCCATGTAGATACCACATTAATCAAATTTCATCTAAAAATTCATTGGAGGTTATAAAAAGAAATAAAGATCATGGTAAAAAATTTAGTGTTGGTGTTTCAATAAATAATTTATCGTTAAATGAGAATGATATAGGAGATTTTAAAACTTTTTTAAAATTGTCACCTCCACTAAGACTCGAAGAAGACAGGCTAGCTTTAGTACAAGGAATTAAAAATGATCTTATAGATGTAATTGTCTCTGATCATACACCTGAGGATGAAGAGAGTAAAAGGCTTCCTTTTTCTCAAGCAGCTACTGGAGCAATAGGAATAGAGACACTACTACCCTTAGCTCTTGAAATGTACCACAATGAGTCCTTACCACTTAATAAAATAATTGAAACACTTACAATTAATCCTGCTAAGATATTAAAGATTAATAAAGGAACATTGAAAAAAGGTTCAGATGCAGATTTATGTATCTTTGATCTTGATGCACCTTGGGTCGTAAAAGCTGAGAACTTAAAATCTAAATCTAAAAATACAGCTATTGAAAATAGAAAATTACAGGGTAAAATTTTAATGACTTTTTTAAACGGTGAGCTAGTATTCAATCAGCAGTGAATTTAGACTTAATTTTTATATTCTTATATTCTTACTTACTTGGTGCTATTCCATTTGGATTAATAGTAACAAAAATATTCTTAAATAAAGATGTTAGGAAAATAGGTTCAGGCAATATAGGAGCAACAAATGTTTTAAGAACCGGAAAAAAATCTTTAGCACTACTTACTTTAACTCTTGATTTATTAAAAGGTTATTTCTCGGTTTATGTAACCTCCTTATACTTTAGTGACTTCATTTTTTTTGCTTCACTAGTTTGCTTCATTGGGCATATTTTTCCTATTTGGTTAAAATTTAAAGGTGGAAAAGGTATAGCAACATATCTTGGAATAATTTTAGCTATTTCATTTGATCTTGGAATTATTTTTGGATTGTCATGGTTAATAATTTTGTTTATTTTTAAATTTTCTTCTCTATCATCAATTATCTCTACATTTCTTGTATTTATATATTCGTTATTTTTAGACTCTTTTTCTCTTAGTTCTTTCTTATTAATTATTTTTATAATTGTCATTTACACACACAAAGAAAATATTTTAAGAATTAAAAATAAAAAAGAAAATAAAATAAACTTATAAACTATTACTTTTTCTACCAAATTATATCTAATATTTGACAAACATCATTATATTTGAAAATAAACATATATGATGAATTTAGTAATTGTAGAGAGTCCAGCTAAAGCAAAAACGATCAATAAATACCTTGGTAAAGAATATTTAGTTTTAGCTAGTTACGGTCATATAAGAGACTTACCTTCTAAAAATGGATCAGTTAATACTGAAAAAAATTTTGAAATGGAATGGGAAATCGATTCCTTCTCAAAAAAATATTTAAAAGAAATCACTGAAGCAGCGAAAGATTCGAAAAAGATTATCTTAGCTACAGACCCTGATAGAGAGGGCGAAGCTATTGCATGGCATGTTAAGGAAGTTTTAGAGTCTAAAAAATTGTTACAAGGTAAAGAGCTAGAGAGAGTTGTTTTTAATGAGATAACAAAAAATGCTATTTTAAAAGCTATTGATAATCCTAGAGAAATTGAAATACCCCTTGTTGAAGCATACTTAGCAAGACGCGCTTTAGATTATCTTGTTGGTTTTAATATTTCTCCTATTTTATGGACAAAACTACCTGGATCAAAATCAGCAGGTAGAGTCCAATCCGTAGCTTTAAAATTAATAACTGAGAGAGAACATGAAATAGAATTGTTTAAACCCGAAGAATATTGGTCTTTAACTTCTGAGTTCTCCAACACCAAAAGCAATAATATTTTTTCAAAACTTAGCTTTTATAATAGTAAAAAAGTTGAGCGTTTTAGTTTTCGAAACAAATCAGAAATTGAAAGTGTAAAAAATACTTTAAATAAAACAAAGTTTAAAATCGCAGACGTCCAAACTAAAGTTTTTAAAAGAAACCCTCTAGCACCGTTTACTACTTCTACTTTACAACAAACAGCGTCTGGCAAGTTTGGATTTGGTGCATCTAGGACTATGCAGATAGCACAAAGACTTTATCAAGGAATTGAGATTGAGGGTGAAACTACAGGACTTATTACTTATATGAGAACTGATGGTACTTCGATATCTAAAGAAGCCATTAATGATTTTAGAAACTTAATAGCAAAAGATTACGGTAAAGAATTTCTGCCCGATGATATTGTTACATATGAAGGAAAAAAAGCAAAGAATGCTCAAGAAGCTCATGAGGCAATAAGGCCTACTGATGTAAACAGAAAACCAAATGACATTAAGAAATATGTTAATGCTGATCAATTAAAACTTTATGAACTTATTTGGAGTAGAGCTTTATCATCACAGATGAAACCCGCTTTATTCGATAGAAATATAATTTTAATATCATCATATGATGAAAAAATAAACTTTAGAGCTAGTGGGTCTGTCATAAAATTTGAGGGTTTTTTAAAAGTATATCAAATTCAAGAAACTGATGAGGACGCAAAAAATATACTACCTAATGTAAAAATTGGGGAGGATGTAAGTATACTTAAACTTAATGACGAACAACATTTCACAGATCCACCACCAAGATTTTCCGAAGCTAGTTTAGTTAAAAAAATGGAAGAATTAGGCATAGGAAGGCCATCTACTTATGCAAGTATTATCTCTGTTCTTTCTACTAGAAACTACGTTGATATGATCAATAAAAGATTTCACCCAACAGATAGAGGTAAATTAATATCTGCATTTTTAGAACAACTATTTACTAAATATGTTGACTATAATTTTACGGCAGATTTGGAAAATCAATTGGACGATATAACAAGTGGAAAAGTAAAGTGGATTGAAGTCTTAAAAAATTTTTGGAATGATTTTTATGCCAATGTAGGCACTGTTAAAGAAAAAAGAACTAGGGAAGTACTAGACATGCTTAACGAAAGCCTAGGAGCTTTAATTTTCAACATAGACAAAGATGATAAAATAGATAGAAAATGCCAACTATGCTCCACAGGAGAGCTAAGTTTAAAGAACAGTTTCCGTGGCGGTGCTTTTATTGGTTGTTCAAATTATCCTGAATGCAAATTTACAAGACCTCTATCTAAAACAAAAGCCGCAGCACAGTACAATCTAGCAGAACCAAAACTAATTGGTAAAAATGACAATGGTAAAGATATTTATTTGAAAAATGGAAGATTCGGCCCATATTTACAATATGAAAAGCTAATAGAAGCAGTTATTGAAAAACCAAAAAAAAGAAAGAAAAAAAATATTAAAGAAAACAATTTGCAAAATATTTCTATTCCAAAAGGAATTAATATTGACGATATCAATATAGATCAAGCAAGGTTTTTATGCTCACTTCCTAAAATCTTAGGTCAACACCCTGAATCTGGTAAAGACATTACTTTAAACTCAGGAAGGTTTGGTCCGTACTTAAAATGTGAAAATAAATCTGCAAGATTAGAAAATGTAGAGGAGTTATTTTCAATTGGTTTAAATAGAGCAATAACTATGATAGCGGAAGCAAAACCTGGAAGAATTTCGTCCTCTATAATAAAAGACTTAGGAGAACATCCAGAGGATAAAAAGCCAGTACGTATTATGAAGGGTCAATTTGGTCCTTATATTAAATATAAATCTCTAAACGCAACAATACCTGAAGAAAAAGATCCAAGTGAAATAACAATGGAGGAAGCATTGATTTTAATAGAAAAAAGGAAAGAATATGATAAAAGTAAAAAGAAGAAAAAAAAATGAAAAAACTATTTTTAATATTATTTTTGATTTCAATTCCTATAACGGTTTATTCAGATACAAAAGATAAATGTGGAACTAAACTTGGTAAATTACATCCTTCTTGTGCGCTAGAAAAAATGAAAAAATTTAGTTCAGAACATAAATCTATAGGTGATACATTGGGTATAGATAAAAAAGATTACCAAAAATGGAAAGATAGTACTCAAGGGAAAAAAACTACAGAAGATGTTAAGAAGAAACCATAGTGAATATTGAGAGTAAACTTAAAGAATTAAAAATAAATTTACCAAAAGGACCGAGTCCAGTTGGTTCTTACGTAGCCTACAAAAAAATAAATGACATAATTTATATTTCTGGCCAACTTCCAATTGATGAGAAAGGTGAACTTTTAAAAGGTAAATTAGGTTTTGATATTAATTTAGAAGATGCTCAAAAAGGTTCAAGGCTTTGCTGTATAAATATACTAGCTCAGCTGAAATCAGCATGTAATAACAATTTAGATAATGTTAAAAATTGTATCAAAATAACAGGATTTGTTAATTCTACAGATAATTTTATAGATCAACCAAAAGTAATAAATCCAGCCTCAGAAATTTTAGCAGTAGTTTTTGGAGATACAGGAAAACACACAAGAGCTGCAGTTAGTGTAAATTCATTGCCATTAGGCGCTTGCGTAGAAATTGATGCAATTTTTCAAGTCAAATAGTGCTAGGTCTACCAATAGAAAAATATTTAATTTTAGATTTCAACATTTTATCAAAGTTATAAAGATTTCTTAGGTCATAGATTATTAATTTTTTTCTTTTATTAAATTTTTTAAAATCTAATGATTTGAATTCATCCCATTCTGTGTGTAAAATTATCAAATCAGCATCACGACAATTACTATTAATATTTTTTGAAAATTTACAATTTTTAACATTTTTAAATTCTTTTTTTTCTCCAGAAGGATCGTAGTAAGAAATAATAGCGCCTTTTTTGGAAACGTGCGGTATCATGGTTAAGCTAGTAGAGTCTCTCATATCATCAGTATTTGGCTTAAAAGTAACACCTAAAAAAGCTATTTTTTTTCCTTTTAAGTTTTTTCCAAGAATTTTTTCAATTCTTTTTGTATGCAAAGAAATTCTATTGTGGTTTGACTTAATAACAGCCTTCACTATAGAGAGGTCAATATCAAATTTATCACCTGTAGCAACTAAGCCTTTAGTGTCTTTAGGAAAACAAGAGCCTCCGTATGCAGGTCCTGCTCTAAGAAATCTACTTCCTATACGTAAATCACTTCCCATGCCTAAAGAAATGTCTTCTATATTAATATCTGTTTTTTCGCACAAATTAGAAAGTTCATTAATAAAAGTTATTTTTGTGGCTAGAAAAGCATTAGAAGCATATTTGATTAATTCTGCACCTTTTCTAGTAGTAGTAAAGAATTTTGAGCCTTTATTTATTAAAGGTTGATATAAATTTTTCATAACTTTGAAAAGCTTTGCATTATTAGAACCAACAACAATTCTATCAGGATATCTAAAATCTCTTATAGCGTCCCCTTCTCTTAAAAATTCAGGGTTTGAAATTACTTCAAGATTTTTTCTCTTTATTTTCTTAAGTATTTTTTCTATCTCATCTCCGGTACCAATCGGAACAGTAGACTTTGTTACAATGATTTTTTTCTTTTTTGTAAATTTAGCAATTTCTTTAATAGCTTTGTTTACGTAGCTTAAATCAACTAATTTTGATCCTTTTTTATTAGGTGTACCTACGCAAATAAAAATAATATCAGAGTTTACAACGCCTGCTTTAATATCCGAACTAAAAATTAATCTATTAGCATTATAATTTTTTTTGATCAATTCGTCTAAACCAGGTTCAAAAATTGGGGATATCCCGGAATTAAGTTTTAAAATTTTAGATTTATCTTTATCTATACAATAAACGATATTTCCTAAATCAGCAAAACAAGTTCCGCTTACTAAACCGACATAGCCTGTACCAATCATACAAAGTTTCATATTTATTTATATTTTGCAATTTCTATACTAGAATTTATATAACCACTAAGTGTGCCGCAATCCAAATATTTTCCCTGGAATATATTGCCATAAAATTTTTCGCCTTTATAAATTAGATTCCTGATAGCGTCGGTAATATGTATTTCTTTACCTTGACCTGGTTTTATTTTTTTGATTTCTTTCATAATAGATTTTGGCAAAATATATCTTCCAATTATGGCATAATTAGAGGGTGCACTATTAATATTTGGTTTCTCAACAACATCTGTAATTTCAAAGTTTTTTTTATTTTTATTTTTTACAGATAGAATTCCCCACCTAGATACAGAACTTTTTTTTACAGTTTTTGTTGCAATTATAGAACATTTTTTTTTGCCATGTAATTTAATCATTTCTTTTGAACAGTTTTTTTTAATAATCAAATCATCAGGTAAAACCATTAAAAAATATTTATTTTTTAGAAATTTTGAACATTTTAAAACTGCATCTCCAGTACCTTTAGGTTTATTTTGATAAACAAATTTAATCATCTTCTGATACCTTTTTAATTTTAAATATTTTTGTCTAATTTCTTTTGATTTCTTTTTTTTGATAATTTTTTTGTAAAAATTGTCATTAAAAAAATATTTTTTAATAGATATTTTTTTTTTTGAAAGTATAAATATAAATTCTTTTACACCTGCGTCTATGCATTCATCCATTATATATTCTAGATTCGGTTTTCCATTGATTGGCAAAAGTTCTTTTGGCATAACACTTGTCAGTGGAAGCATTCTAGTGCCTAAACCAGCTAGTGGAATAATTGCTTGTTTTATCATATGATTCTTATATTTATTATTATCATTACACTTAACAAATGAAAATATTTAAACATAAGATATCCCTTTGGAAAGAAATATTAAGTGTTAAAAACTTATCATTTGTCCCAACTATGGGTGATCTTCATAATGGTCACATATACTTAATAAAAAAAGCGAAGAGGAAAAACTGCAAAGTTATTGTCTCTCTATTTGTAAACCCAAAACAGTTCAATTCTAAAAAGGATTTTAAATCTTATCCAAAAGATATTAAAAAAGACTTAAAAATTCTTAAAAAATTAAAAGTTAATTACGTGTATATACCTAGTTTTAGAGATATATACAATTTTAAGCCAAAAAATAAAATTTACTTAGATAAATTTAGCAAAAAATTATGTGGTAAGTTTAGAAAAAATCATTTTTTAGGTGTTGTAAACGTCGTCAACAGACTCTTAGAAATAATTAACCCTAGATTTATATATCTCGGTAAAAAGGATTATCAACAATTATATCTTATTACCAGACATCTTAAAAAAAGAAATATTTTAACTAAAGTAATACCATGTAAAACTATTAGAGAAAAAAATGGCGTAGCTTGTTCTTCAAGAAATAAAAACCTTACGACTCAACAAATTAAAATAGCCTCAAATGTATATAAATTAATAAAAAAAAATAAGCTAATCTTAAAAAAAAGTAATAATTTTAAATTTAAATTTATGAAGATTTCAAATTATCTTAAAAAATTAGGTGTTACTAAATTAGATTACTTAGAAATGCTTAATGTTCAAAATTTAAAAAAACCAAAATCTAAAAATGAGAAATTTAATATTTTTATTGCTTACCATTTAAAAAATACAAGACTAATAGATAATGTTTAATTTAAGAAAAAGTAAGAACCAATTCCTAAAAAAGATAAAAAACCAATAACATCTGTAATTGTAGTTACAAAAACACTTGAAGCTAATGCTGGGTCTATATTTATTTTTTTTAACGAAACAGGAACTAGTATACCAAACAAGCCAGCAACTATCATATTAAGTATCATTGAAATTCCAATTAACAAAGACAAGTTGGGTTCATCGAACCATAAATAAACAATAGCTGCCGTAATTATTGCAAAGATTATGCCGTTCAAAATTCCAATAAAAAATTCCTTTGCGACAACTACATTAAAATTACTTGAAGATAATTCTTTAGTTGCAATAGCTCTTATTGTTACTGCTAACGTTTGCATTCCTGCATTTCCACCCATGGAAGCTACTATGGGCATTAAAAAAGCTAAAGCGACCATTTGTTCTATGGAAGCGCCAAATTTACTTATTACCCAAGTGGCTAATAGAGCAGTAAATAAATTCAATAATAACCAATTAAATCTTCTCTTGGTTTTAATAAAAACACTATCAGTAATTTCTTCATCACCTACACCGGCCAAGCGTAAAGCATCTTCCTCAGCTTCTTCTTGAACGACAGTAACTACATCATCAGCGGTAATCATTCCTACTAACTTATTGTTTTTATTAACTACACCGGCGGAAATTAAATTATAATTTTCAAAGGTATGTCCAACCTCTTCCTTGTCCATATTGACAGATATTAAAACTGGCATTTCGCGCATGATTAAATTCATTTTGGACTCTCTTGAAGTTCTCAAAACCCTAGATGAGGGCACAATACCGATGGGCTTAAAATCATTGTCTACAATAAATATTTCTAAAAATTCATCAGGTAAATCTTTGCTTTCTCTTAGATAATCAATAGTTTGACCTACCGTCCAATTACTTGGAACAGCTGTAAACTGTCTTTGCATAATTCTAGCTGCCGAGTCCTCAGGGTAACTTAATCCTTCTTCTATTAAGAATCTATCTTTCGGTGGAAGTTTATCTAAAACTGCAGACTTCTTCTCCGTAGTAAGATTTTCAAGAATAGCTATTGAATTATCTGACTCTAATCTTTTAAGTATTTTTGCTATAGACTCAGAGGACAGTAACTGAAGAACTTCAGATTGAATAGACTCATTGATCTCAATAAAGATTTCTGGATCAATGTTAAATTCTTCAATTTCTATAAGCTTTGCTCTAGTATCTGCAGATAAATTTTCTATTAAATTTGCAACATCTGAAGGGTGAAGATCTTTTAAAGTCTGATTAATAAATTTAATATCACCAGCTTTAATCTTATCACTAAAAATGCTTATAAAATCTTTATTAAAATCAAAGTTTACTTTTTTACCACCTATTGTTTTAACTAAGCTCATAAAAACCCCTGATTGTTTTTTTTGAGACTATTAGTTCATATAGTGATAAATATCAATTTAAATGAGCATTAAAATCAAAATTAGTAATCAACTAATTCCTTATAAAAAAGCAATGAATCATCTTCAAAAAAGAGTAGATGAGATTAAGAGCGGTAAAAATAACGAATTAATATGGATATTAGAACACCCAACTACATACACAGCAGGAATCAGAACAAAGAAAAATGAGATTCTTGATAATAAAATTAATGTAATTAAAACCAATAGAGGAGGAAAAATAACTCTTCATAATCCAGGACAAAAAGTGATTTATTTTGTAATTAATTTAAATAAGAGAAAAAAAGACATAAGAAAATTAATAAATATAATTGAAAAAAGTATTATTCAATTTTTAAAATTATATAAAATCAATGGAACAACAGATAGTAAAAATATAGGTATTTGGGTAAATGGGAATAAAATAGCTGCAATTGGCTTACGCGTCTCAAGGTGGGTAGCGTATCACGGATGTTCTATTAATATCAATAATAACCTATTAGAATATAAAAAGATAGTACCCTGTGGTTTAAGTGGCCAGAAGATAACTTCTATTTATAATGAAAAAAAAATTAATATAAAAAAAGTTAATTTTAATTTAAAAAATATATTTCTAAAAAATTTTAGATAAATTCAAAAATTATTTTTTAAAAAAGTTTCAAATTCTTGATTATATTTTGCTTTAAAATTATATTGTACATTTTTAATCATAAACTTGATTTTATATGCATGTAACATAAGATTTTTACTTTTTGTATTTAAACGGTTAACTCTTCTATTAATAAAATATTTATCATCTCCCACAATTGGACATCCAAGATTGTAAAGTTGCTTTCTTAATTGGTGTTTTCTACCGGTTATCGGATTTAGTTCAACATAAGTATAATTGGGAGAATTTTTTAATATATTTATATGAGATATTGCCTTTTGAACAATTTTTTTTGATCTATCAAATGAAATTAATTCATCGGTCATAGTTTTTATCTTTGAAGGTATGTTTCCAAAAGTAATTGCTATATAAGTTTTGTGTATTTTTCTAATCCTAAATAAAGACGTAAATAATTGGGCGTATTCTCTATTTTTAGCAACTATTAATACACCGGAAGTTTCTTTGTCAAGTCTGTGAACAATATAAGGTTTTGCATTCAGAAAATATTTAGTGTCTTTAAGAACATCAATAATATTTCTGAAAGATTTTGTTCCAGATTGAACAGCAATACCAGCTGGTTTATTTAAAACAACAAAATTTTCATTGTCTTCTAATAAAAACTCATTATATTTTTTTGTCTCTTTTTTGGAAGGTTTATACTTTGTTAAATTTTTTTTTTTATCAACTTTGAATTTGGAAATGTCATATATTTCAACTATATCACCTAATTGAACTCTATATGAAGTTTTTGGTTTTTTTCTATTAATCTTTATTTTATTTTTTCTTAAAATCTTTTCTAATAAAGATTGAGGTAAATTAATTACTTTAGCTTTAAACCATCTATCAAAACGTGAATTATGATAATCTTTATCTACTATTAACTTTTGGGGCATCTAGATTAAAGTTATATTACTTTGCTATAGACTTTGTTTCAGATACTTTTTTTACAGTCTCTTTATTTTCAATTTTTTTTGGTTTGTCTATTTTTTTTGCGTCAGGATTTCTATCAACAAGCTCTATCACGGCCATCGGAGCATCATCACCGGTTCTAAAACCAGCTTTTAAAACTCTAGAGTAGCCACCGTTTCTTTTTGAATATCTTGAGGATAAAACTTCAAATACTTTTGTTACAGAACTTTTATCTTGCAATTTTGAAAATAGGCGTTTTTTATTACTTAAAATATTCTTTTTACCTATTGTAATAACTTTATCTATTTGCGGTTTAAGCTCTTTTGCTTTTGGTAATGTAGTCACTATTTGTTCGTATTTAATTAGTGAGTTTAACATATTCTTAAATAAAGCTTTCCTGTGCTCAGGTGATTTATTTAGTTTTCTGTAACCAATTTTATGTCTCATTATTAATAAATGTTTTCCTCAAGTTTTTTAGACATTTCTGCAATATTATCAGGCGGCCAATTTGGTATTTCCATTCCTAAAAATAACGACATTGTGCTTAAAACTTCTTTGATTTCGTTCAGAGATTTTCTTCCAAAATTTGGAGTTCTTAGCATTTCTGGCTCAGTTTTTTGAACTAGGTCACCTATATAGATAATGTTATCATTTTTTAAGCAATTCATTGACCTAACTGATAGTTCCAATTCCTCAACTCTTTTTAATAGATTTTTATTAAATTCAGGCTCTGCAGATTTTACTTCTTTAACAACTTCTTTAGGATCTTCAAAATTTACAAACATAGCCAACTGGTCTTGAAAAATTCTTGCAGCGTAAGCAATTGCATCTTCTGCGTTCACAGTTCCATTAGTTTCTACTGTCATTATCAATTTATCATAGTCCAATGAGCTTCCAGCTCGTGTGTTTTCTATTGAAAAAGAAACTTTTTTTACAGGCCCAAATAAAGAGTCAACAGCTATCAAGCCAAGAGGACTATCTTCTGTTTTATTCTTTACAGCTGATACGTATCCTTTACCAGTGTTAACAATTAGTTCCATATGAAAATTAGTTTTTTCATCTAGATTACAAATTATTTGTTCAGGATTCAAAATTTCAATTTCTGGAGACAGTGTAATATCTTTAGCTTTAACTTCTTTTGGACCTTTAGCATCTAAAATAATTTTTTTAGGTGAATTAACTGATGATTTAATAGCTAAATTTTTAACGTTAAGCACAATATCTGTTACATCTTCTCTTACACCTTTAATAGATGAGAATTCATGCAAAACATTATCTATTTGTATCGCTGTTACTGCAGCACCTTGTATAGAAGAAAGAAGTATTCTTCTAAGAGAATTTCCTAAGGTTTGACCAAAACCTTTTTCTAAAGGCTCTGCTACAACTTTAGCTACAGATTTGTCATCGTTACTTGTTATTTCAAGTTTGTTAGGCTTAATTAAAGCTTTCCAGTTTTTATCAATTATATTATTTGTAGTTTGCATTCTTAAACTCTCCTTTTTTTGGGTGGTCTTGTTCCGTTATGTGGCATTGGTGTAGTGTCTTTGATAGAAGTAATTTTAAAACCTTTAGATTGTAATGACCTTAAAGCTGTTTCCCTGCCTGATCCTGGACCTTTAACTTGTACCGATAAAGTTCTTAATCCTTGTTCATACGCTTTTCCTCCAGCATCGTCGGCAGCAACTTGAGCAGCATATGGTGTAGATTTTCTCGATCCTTTAAATCCCTTTGAACCTGCTGATGACCATGAAATTATATTTCCACCTTCATCAGAGATAGAAATAATTGTATTATTAAAAGTTGAATATACAAATGCTTTACCTGACGTTATATTTTTTTTAATCTTTTTCTTTTTTTTAAATGATGAAACTTTACCACTTGATGCCTCAGTTTTCCCAGCTTTTAATTGAGCATTATCAATTTTTTTATTTTTGTCCTCTTCTTTGATAACTTTAGTGTCTTTTTTATCTTCCTTTTTTTTATTCATAAAAATTATTTATTTTTTTAATGGAGTTAATTTTTTTCCAGCTATAGCTATCGCTTTCCCTTTTCTTGTCCTAGCATTACAGTGAGTTCTTTGACCTCTTACTGGAAGTTTTTTTTTATGTCTACTACCTCTATATGTAGCTAAATCAACTAGACGTTTGATGTTAACTGAAATTTCTCTTCTCAAGTCACCTTCCACTTTATGATTTTGATCTATATATTCTCTTATTTTTAAAACTTGCTCTTCTGATAGTTGATTCACTCTTACTGAATCTTCTATATTTAATTTTTTACAAATTTTTTTTGATGAATGCAGCCCTATACCATGAATGTAGGTTAGCGCTATACTTACAATTTTATTTTGTGGAATGTTAATTCCGGCTATTCTGGCCATAGTTTACTGGGTATAAGTTTTAAAAGCGTATTTATATGGCGTTATATTGCAAAGTCAACCCTCTATAAGAGCTATTATTTCGCTAATTTCTTTATAAATCTGATCTATTGGGTTCTCTCCATTAACAACTTTTAACAAATTCAATTGATTATAATACTCTAATAAGGGTTCAGTAGTTTTTTCGTATGTTTCAAATCTTTTTGTAGCGACACTTAAAGTATCGTCACCTCTTTTTTGTAGAAATTTAGATGAACAACAATCTGTGTTTTGCGGGGGAGGATTATAAAAATCATTATAAATTTTTCCACAAATAGAACAAGTGGATCTTCCTGAAATTCTTTTTTTTATAGTTTCAAGATTTACTGAAAGTTTTAAAACTACATCTATTTTTTGATTATATTTTTTTAATAAATTACTTAGATTTTTAGCTTGATCTATATTTCTTGGATATCCATCAAATATAATTCTATTTTTATACTCGTCTTTTGAAATAATGTTTTCAATAAGTTTACTTACCACATCATCAGATACCAAATGTCCTGAATTTACTATAGATGCAATTTTAAGCCCTAATTCAGATTTATCTCTTATTTCTTTTCTTAAAAATTCGCCAGTTGATAGTTGGAATAAATTAAATTTTTTAACAATAAATTTTGACTGAGTACCTTTGCCTGCTCCCGGAGGTCCAAAAATAACTAGATTCATTTTAAATTTTTATTTCCCAAATTTTGTTTTCTTTATTAATGACTCGTATTGAGAACTCATTAATCTTGTTTGGACTTGAGTAACTGTATCCATTGCTACAACTACAACAATTAATATTGAGGTGCCACCTAAATAAAAAGGTATTGGGTATTTAGAAATTAAAAATTCCGGCATTAAACAAACAAATGTTAAATAAATAGATCCTATAGTTGTAAGACGTATGAGAATACTTTCTATATATTCAGCAGATCTTTCACCAGGACGTATTCCAGGAATGTATCCGCCGTATTTTCTTAAATTTTCTGCTGTTTCTTTAGGATTGAATACAATTGAAGTGTAAAAAAAAGAGAAAAATATTATTCCTGACGCATATAATAACATATATAACGGCTGACCTTGAGTAAACATTGATGAAATATTTAAAAACATATCTGAATCTGACAAACCGAAGTTTGACAAAGTTACTGGTAGTAACAAAAGTGCTGATGCAAAAATTGCGGGAATAACCCCTGCTGTATTTATTTTTAAAGGTAAATGTGAAGACTCTCCACCGTATAATTTATTTCCTACTTGTCTTTTAGGATAATTAATTAATATTTTTCTCATCGCTCTTTCAAAAAAAACAATGAAAAGAACAGTAAAAATTACTAATACAAAAATTAATACAATTAAGGTAGCTGATAAAGCTCCCGTTCTTCCTAATTCAAATGTTGATGCAAGAGCTCGTGGTATTTCAGCTACAATCCCTGAAAATATTATTAATGAAATTCCATTTCCAACACCTCTTAAAGTTATTTGCTCTCCTAACCACATTAAGAAAGTTGTTCCTGCTACCAAGGAAATAGTTGTCATTA
>MDSV01120887.1_pt1 | contig 18460 bp, 16 predicted proteins | sample 810851 | NCBI WGS metagenome assembly MDSV01 (sample SAMN05326640, study PRJNA326480) | marine metagenome | isolation source: seawater | place: Atlantic Ocean: North East | collected 2012 | reverse complement strand
TACCAGTTGCTAAGGTTGTTAATAACAAAATCTTGTATTCTTCTTCCAGCCGAGGTTGCGTCTAAAGAACTATAGTCTGAATCGCAATTAATTATCAACAAGTTTAACTCTGATAATATCCAACGATCAAGTATGCTTCTTTCATCAACAGGGACGCTCTTCTCTGAGTTTAAAAAACCATCAATATTTGCATAAAGTGTAAAAAAAGAATAGGTGTTAAACAAAGTCCCAAAAAACTTTCGCCTAACCTCTTCAACACCATCAACATTAAACTTTATATTTTCCCAAGGATTTGCATTAGTGATCATGTACCACCTTACTGGGTCGGAGCCAAACTTGTCAAGAAGCTTAAAAGGATCAATTGCGTTGCCGAGCCGCTTAGACATCTTTTGCCCCGAACTATCTAAAACCAAACCATTAGAAATCACACTTTTAAACGCCACACTATTAAAACACATTGTAGAAATAGCGTGTAATGTGAAAAACCAACCCCTGGTTTGATCTACCCCTTCAGCAATAAAGTCAGCAGGAAAGTAAGAGTTTTTATCAATTAAATCCTTGTTTTCAAAGGGATAGTGTAACTGAGCATAAGGCATCGCCCCAGAATCAAACCAAACATCCATTAGATCAGGTTCTCTAAACATTTTTTTTCCAAGACTTGAGCACAAAACAACATCATCAACGATGTGTTTGTGTAAATCAACACAACTATAATTTTTTTCAGACATGTCGCCAATTGAAAAGGCCTCAAATGGGTTTTTTTTCATGAACCCACACTTAACAGACTTTACACACTCATTAAACAACTCTTCAACAGAACCAATACAAAGGGCCTCTTTTCCGTCCTCTGTTCTCCAAATAGGAATAGGGGTTCCCCAAAACCTAGATCGAGAAAGGTTCCAATCATTTAAACCCTCTAACCAATTTTTAAACCGCCCATCACCCGTACTTTTTGGTTGCCAAAAAACAGTCTCATTGTTTTTTATCATTTTATTTTTTTCTCTAGAGGTTTTAATAAACCAAGAGTTTAACGGGTAGTATAAAACAGGCTTGTCGGTTCTCCAGCAGTGGGGATAACTGTGCTCGTACTTTTCTATACGAAAAGCAAGTCCGACTTTTTTTAAAGCAACTGCAATATCAACATCAAGGCTTGTTTTTTCAGAGTCAGAATAAGCGCTTTTTACATATCTGCCAGAAAACTCTCCCATGCAATCAATATACTGGCCCTTCTTATTAACAATTGGAACCGGCTCGCCATCATTGTTTAAAACAAGCATACCGGGAATATTATTTTTGTCCGCAACAACTTTGTCGTCAGCACCAAAAGTAGGCGCCATATGAACGACACCAGTACCACTCTCAGTTGTAACAAAATCACCAGCAACAACAACAAAGGCGCTCTCTTTGTTTTTATATGGTTGGCAATATTTCAAAAGCTGTTCATACCTTAAACCAACAAACTCTCTGCCGAAAAGTGACGCCACTTCGTAATAGAGGGGTTTTTTTTTGTCAAAGACACATTTTTTTTCATCAAAAGTTTGTAAAAAACCACGAAAAGCAATAGGAATTAAATCTTTTGCGCAAATAACATTAATTTTTTTTCCTGTGTAAGGATTATGTGTTTTTAATAAAGAATATTTTATGTTTTTTCCAACAGCCAAGGCGGTATTTGCGGCAAGGGTCCAGGGCGTTGTTGTCCAGGCTAAGAAAAAAACATCACCAGAAACCAATTTGCTAAACAAAGTTGTTTTTTGGCTTTTGAAAAGAGCGTATACAGACGTGTCTTTAACATCTTTGTAACAACCGGGTAGGTTTAGCTCATGAGAACTCAAACCTGTTCCGGCAGAGGGTGAATAAGGCTGAATAGCATAACCTTTATAAACAAGGTTTTTATTATAAAGTTTTTTAAACAAAAACCAAACAGACTCAATATATTTTGAATCATAAGTAATATAGGGTTTTTTTGTATCAACCCAATACCCCATTTTCTCTGTTAAATCATTCCAAACAGAGGTGTATTTCATCACTGTTTTTTTACAATGCTCATTATAATCAGTAATTGAAATAGTTTTATTAATATCTTCTTTTGTAATACCCAATTCTTTTTCAACACTGAGCTCAACGGGCAAACCGTGCGCGTCCCAGCCAGCCTTTCTCTTAACCACAAAACCTTTTAAGGTTTTGTACCTGCAAAAAAGATCTTTTATTGCCCTTCCCATAACGTGATGAATGCCAGGCAGGCCGTTGGCAGAGGGCGGGCCCTCAAAAAAAACAAAAGGCCTAGAGCCATCACGCGACTCAATAGATTTTTTAAATAATTTTTCACTTTTCCAAAGCCTTAAAACATCAGAGTTTATTTTTGCTAAATCAAGCGAATCATATTCTTTAAACTTTTTCATAAATTAAATTGTGGCAATAACCTTTAATTCAATAGCAATAGGGGTGGGAAGCGAAAGAACCTCAATAGTTGTTCTACATGGATAACAGTCATGAAAATACTCTTTGTAAACGGAGTTAAATAATTTAAAGTCACCAGACATGTTTGTTAAAAAAACAGTAACATCAACAATATTCTCCCAACTGGAACCACAATCTTCTAGCACTAACCGAACGTTGTTAAAGGTGGATTTTGCTTGAGTTAAAATATCGTAATCAATTATTTCCCCAGATTTATTTAAAGTAACGCCGGGTATTTTTTTTGAACCCAAAACCCTAGGCCCCACGCCAGACAAAAAAAGTAAATTACCCACTTTTTTAGCGTGTGGATAAAACCCAACAGGTTCAGGAGCTTTTTTGGATAGAAAGTTTTTCATTATTACAAAAATTAAATATATAATGTTTAGGGCTCAGAGTCAATTTTTAAACAAACATTTTTTTGTTCAGTGAAAAAATCTAATGAGCCAAACCCCCCCTCTCTTCCAAGCCCAGAGCTTTTCATTCCCCCAAAAGGAATCCTCAAGTCCCTAATTAACCAGGAGTTAATCCAAACTATTCCACTTTTTATTTTTGCCGCGACACGATGACCCCTAGAAATGTTATTTGTGAAAACACTAGCTGACAAACCATAATTAGTAGAGTTGGCCATTTTAACAACTTCATCTTCGGTATCAAAGGGAATTAAACAAACCACGGGTCCAAAAATTTCTTCTTGATTGGTTTTGGACAAATAACTAAGATTTTCAATAATTGTTGGCTCTAGAAAATATCCATTTTTAAACTTACCGTCCAACAATTTTCTTTTCCCGCCCACTAAAACCTTACCCCCAAGCTTTTTAGCTTCAGAAATTTTTTTTAATATGTTTTTCATGTGGTTTTGTGACACAACCGAGCCTAGAAAGCTCTCTTCTTTTTTTGGGTCCCCAACAATTAAGTCAAGCGTTCTTTTAACAAATAAGCTTTTAAACTCATTATAAATTGTCTTTTCAACAAATAACCTTGAGCCACATAAACAAACTTGTCCCTGATTTAAAAAAGAGGACTTTATTGCCCATTCCACAGCTTTTTTAATATCAGTGTCTGAAAAAACGATGTTAGGGTTTTTTCCCCCTAACTCAAGTGACAATTTTTTAAAATTTTTTGCCGCAATACTAGCGATTCTTCTTCCCGTTTTTGTGCCGCCCGTAAAAGTAATTATGGGCACATCTTTATGTTTAACAATTTCTTCTCCAACAATACTACCTAAACCATGAACAATATTAATTACACCAGGGGGAATGCCTGATTTAATACAAATTTTACTAAAAAGAAATGCTGTATAAGGGGTGATTTCTGAGGGTTTTGCAATTACTGTGTTGCCCGCCGCAAGCGCGGGGGCAATTTTCCATGTTAATAAGTATAAAGGCAGGTTCCACGGTGAAATAGCCCCAACTACACCGACGGGCTCTTTTAGGGTGTAGTTTATTGCAGCCCCATCCATTTCATGAAACTTTGAGTCAAAGTGTAAAGAGGCGGTGGCAAAAAACTTTATATTTTCAGAACAGCGCGGTATATCAACGCTTTTTGTTAACCACTCAGGCTTTCCTGTATCAAAACTTTCTGCCTGCACAAGTTTTTTAAAATTTAAATCAATATTGTTGGCTAAACACATCAACAACTCATACCTTTCTTTTTTTGTTTTTTTACTCCAAGTAACGAAAGCTTTTTTGGCAGAGTCAACCGCTAGTAGAACATCTTTTTTTTGGCTATCAGGGATAAGAGAGTACTTTTTGCCAGTAGAGGGGTTGAAATTATTTATAAACCTTTTGTTAGTGGAATCAACAAGTTTTCCGTTTATATAATTTTTTATTTTTTTCATAAAATTATGAGCAGTTTTTATAAAGAGCCAGTTCTTCCGCCATCAACAGGAATGTTAGTTCCAGAAATATATGATGCTTTAGGTGAGGCTAAAAAAGATGTTATATACGCAATGTCTTCCACGGTTCCCAACCTTTGTAGCGGCACAGAGTTAATTAAACTTTTTTTAATATCGGTTATAGGTTTTTTTTGTTTTTTTGACATGTTCTCAATTAAACTAGACAACCTTGGGGTGTTGGTGTAACCAGGTAGAATATTGTTTACCGTAATGTTAAATTTACCAACCTCGTTAGCAAGCGTTTTCGACCAATTTGCAACAGCGCCCCTGATGGTATTAGAAACCCCAAGACCATTAATTGGAATCTTTACCGATGTAGATATTATATTGATAATTCTACCAAACTCTGATTTTTTCATATTAGGAAGAACCAGATTGGTTAAAATTTGATTACAAATAACGTGCATGTTAAAAGCATCACGAAACTCTTCTTTTTTTGCATCTTGAATTAATCCACCTTTTGGCCCACCGGTATTATTAACTAATATATCTACGTGAGGCCTGTTCTCTTTAAAGTATTCAGCAAGTTTATTTTCGAAACTTAAGACATTAGAAAAATCAACACAAATAAAAGAGTGTTTGGATGGGTTTTTAAGAGACTTAACACAAGACTCAAGTTTTTTTTTATTTCTAGCTATAATTATTAATCTTGCGCCTTGATTTGAAAACTCTTTGGCGACACCCAAACCGATGCCCTGAGTTGCGCCACACACTATAGCGGTTTTATTTTTTAAATCTAATTCCATTTGTCAAATATAGCATAAAAAAAAAGTGTAAATTGTCATAAATTTTATTTTTATGTCAACAAAAATACCACCACCATTTAATCTTCAAGATTGGATAAATAAAAATAGACACATATTAAAACCGCCCGTGGGAAACAAAAACCTATATGTTGATGCTGGAGATTTTATAGTAATGATAGTTGCTGGCCCAAATGCCAGAAAAGACTATCATTATAATGAAACAGAAGAATTATTTTTTCAATTAGAGGGTGATATTGTGGTTAAAACCCAACAAAACAAAAAAAAGGTTGAGGTAAAAATTAAAGAGGGAGAAATGTTTTTATTGCCCGCAAAAATACCACACTCCCCAGTTAGGCCAAAGGGTTCAATTGGCTTGGTCATAGAAAGAAAGAGAGACAAAAATGACAAAGATGGTTTAATGTGGTTTTCAGAAACGGCAAATGAATTATTGTATGAGGAGTATTTTCACCTAACTAATATTGAAAAAGATTTTTTACCTGTATTTAAAAGATTTTATTCTAATAAAAAATTAAGAACCTGTCCTAAAACAGGGGAGATAATGGAGGCGGATCAAAGGTTTGTGTAATTAATTGATAAAAAAATAATTAAAAATAAAAATGAGCGACTCAATTAAACACGAATGTGGAATAGCGTTAATTAGATTACTAAAACCAATAGATTATTACAAAAAAAAATATGGCACAAAACTGTTTGCATTAAATAAAATGTTTTTAATGATGCAAAAACAAGTTAATAGGGGCCAAGATGGAGCGGGACTGGTTAGTTTAAAGCTTGATGTTGAGCCTGGAAAAAAATATATTAATAGAATAAGGTCTGTCCAAAAAAACTCTATTGAACATATATTTCAAACTGTAGAGCAAACATACTTTGGTTTAAAGAAAAAAAACCCAAAAAAAATTAATGACACCAAATGGTTTAAAGAGAATTACAACTACACCGGCGAACTATATTTGGGCCACTTAAGATATGGAACTTATGGTAAAAACAATATTGAGAGGTGTCATCCGGTTTTAAGAGAAAATAATTGGAAGACAAAAAATCTAGTGCTTGCAGGAAACTTTAACATGACAAATGTCGATGAATTGTTTCAACAACTTATTAATCTTGGACAGGCGCCAAAAGAAAAAACAGACACAATAACAATTCTTGAAAAAATAGGTCACTTTACCGATGAAGAAAACACAAAGCTGTATCAAAAGTATAAAAAACAAGGATTGGGAAAAATAAAAATTTCAAAACTGATATCTCAAAATATAGACATAAAAAAAATATTAAAAGAATCTTCTAAAAAGTGGGATGGTGGCTATGTTATTGCTGGCATTATGGGACATGGAGACGCTTTTGTATTAAGGGACCCAAATGGAATAAGGCCAGCTTATTTTTACAAAGATGATGAAATAGTTGTTGTAGCATCAGAGAGGCCGGTAATAAAAACTGCTTTTGGGGTTCCAATTACACAAATAAAAGAAATTAAAAGGGGGTCTGCGTTAATTATTAAAAAAACCGGAAAAATAACCGAGGAGCAGATAACTAAACCCAAAAGAAAGAAATCTTGTTCATTCGAAAGAATATATTTTTCAAGGGGAAACGACATAGATATTTATAAAGAGAGAAAAAAATTAGGAAGAAAGTTAAGTCCTCGCATTTTAAGCATTATCAATGAAGATTTTCAAAATACAGTTTTTTCATTTATACCTAATACAGCTGAAGTAGCTTTTTATGGAATGGTTGAGGAGATAACCAGGTCTTTAAATAAATACAAGCACCAAATGGTTAAAAAATCAACAAAACAAAAACACTCATCAATATTTAACCAAACATTAAGAATAGAAAAAATAGCAATTAAGGACGCAAAGCTCAGAACATTTATTACAGCGGATGAACACAGAGAAAATTTAGTTGGGCATGTTTATGATACTACATATGGTTTAATAAAAGATAATGATACCCTGGTTATAATTGATGATAGTATTGTTAGGGGCACAACCCTTAGAGAAAGTATTTTGGAAATGTTGGGTCGGCTTAAGCCTAAAAAAATAATAATTGTTTCATCAGCCCCCCAGATTAGATACCCAGATTGTTATGGGATTGATATGGCTAAACTTGGTGACTTAATAGCGTTTAAGGCAGCTATTTCTTTGTTAAAAAAATCTAAATCTGGGGAGAAAAAAATACAAAAAATTTATAAATCATGCCTTGAGTCAGTGAGGCTCCCCAAAGAAAAACAAAAAAATGAAGTAAGGGATATTTATAGTTCATTTACGGCAGAAGAAATATCAAATGAAATATCTAAGCTTTTGAAGCCAATAAAGCTAAAATCTGATTTAAAAATAATTTACCAAAACATAGAAGACCTTCATTTGTCTTGCCCAATGCACACAGGGGATTGGTACTTTACTGGTAAGTACCCAACTCATGGTGGAAACGCATTTGTTAATCGGGCGTTTATTTATTATATGGAGGGCAAAAATATAAGAGCATATTAAGCACCAAAAACATGCTTACGAACCTCTTCAGATAATTTATACTCACTTTTATCACAAAACCTAAACCAAAGCTCTGGCTCAATTAATTCTAATTCTGAAAGTACAAGGTTTTTTTCATTATCATATAATACATCAACCCTGGCGTAAATAGGCTGGCAAAAACAACCACTTACAACCTTTTCTGCAAAAGCAATTTCTTTTTTGGTTGCATTATATAAAGAGACACTTCCCCCAAAATCATCCTGAACTCTAAAGTCATTTTTTTTACCCTTTTTTAGAACAGCGTGTGAAAACCGACCCCCAAAAACAACCATAGAGATTTCACCAAAACTTAAAACATTTTCTTGAAATTGCTGAATAATCATTTCAAAATTAGTATTTAAACGATTAAAAATAATCTCCATTTTATCAGTGTTTTTTTTTGTTATGAGGTGGGTGTTCCAAGCCGCCGCAGATATAGTTGGTTTTATTACAATTTTGTCCCATCCCTTTTCTTGAAAAACATCAGCAAGAGTAATAGTTGTTTTTTTTTTAACAAAAAGGCTAGGAACAATACCAATAGAATTAAAATCCTTAAGGTAGTTTTTATCTAAATTCCATTTGATTAAATCGAAGTTATTTAAAAATTTCACTTTTTTTGAACAATCATGAAGCCAAACTAAAAACTCATCTAGTCGCTCAAAATAGTCCCAAGTTGTTCTAAAAATTGCATAATCAAAATGCTCCCAATTAACGATCTTTGAGGACCAGCTTACCCTACTTACCGTGAATCCCGCCGACTCTAAAGCCTTCAGTAATAAAAAATCTTCTATTAGGATGTTGTTTATATAACTATTTTTCTTTAAAGGATTTTCGTAACGATCTTCTGTTAAAATTGCAATTTTCTTAGTCACCCTCCTTACTCAACAGCTAATCTTTTGTCTGCCCTCTCTGTTGTGTACAGCACACCGTTCCAAGTAAACGTTTTTTCCCCCATTCTCCAAGCTTTTAAAAAGGCCTCATCAAAAGATAAAGTATTATTTTTAATTGTAACATCCAGTTTCTTTACCACCTCCTTTTCTTCAACCTTCTCTATTTTTTCTATTGTTTTTGGGGCTGACTTAACCAGGGTCATTTCGTTAATTAAATGGTCGGCTCCAGCAAACTTATCAATAATAAACAAGATATATTTTGCGTCTACAGAAATGGTTCTATTAAATTTCGGGTCAAAAGCAATGTCTCCACTCATCCCCTCCCAGTTTCCATCAAAAGCACAGCCAATTAAATGCCCCTGGCCATTAATAACCGGAGAGCCGGAGTTACCACCAGTTATGTCGTTATTGGAAATAAAACAAACCGGAACAGAGCCATTTTCTTCATAGGCACCAAAGTCTTTTTTATTGTATAAATCAACTAGTTTGGGCGGAACCAAGAACTCAGGGTCTTCATTATTCATTTTTTTAATAACCCCATCAAGATTGGTTTTAAACTTAAATATTTTACCATCATCCATGGTATAACCTTTAACGGAACCATAAGTCATTCTCATTGTAAAATTAGCATCGGAATAGAAATCCTTTTCAGGGTACATACTCATAAGAGCGTTAATAAACAGTTTGTTAGCCTCACTTAATTTAGATTGCGCCTCCCTTGAGTTTGGCATTAAATTTTCAATATAGTTTCCAATTATAGATTTTTGAGCCTTAAACAAGGGGTCTTTTTCTATACGTTTTTTCATACTGATTGTAGAACTCAAAAACCTGTTCATTTTTTCTTGGGAACAAAAAATGGATTTTTTATAAGCTTGATCTCTCCATTTTTTCAAGTCTTTGTTTTTAACCAAAACCTCAGGCAACTGATTTTCTGGCGCTATTACCAAATAAGACTTCATTGTAGTTAAAAACAAATCACCATCAACTTCTTGATCATAATTTTTAAAAAAATCATTTGCGTCAACCTTCATTTTCTCTACTGCTTGTGAAATTAGCTCCTTGTCATTTGCTTCAATCGCCTTAAGTAGTTGGCGTGTTGAGGTTCGTGCAAACCTCATAGCATCTGAACCCCTCCATGCCGCCTCGTTTACACAGACTGTTGATAAAACAAACTCATCAAGTGTTTTGTAAGAGTTTTCAATATCTTTTAAAACATTACCGTATTTATTTTTATTTGGTTCACTTGAATCTGAAAATTTTTTGAAAAGCTCCTCTATTCTTACTTTTTGATCAAAAACGTTCAAATCGTTAAGTTGCTTAGATTGCCCTTGATAATATTTCCAATAATTTGCTACTCTTGCTTTTTTTGAAGCATATTTAATTTTAATGCCAGGGTCGTTTTCCATATATTTATTTAAAACATCTAAAATACCTGTTCGTATGTTAACAACCGTAGGGTTATAAAGGCTAAGCGCCTGCTCAATACCAAAAGAAGACAAATACCTATCAGTTGATCCCGGGTATCCAAAAATCATAGAAAAATCATCTTCTTGAACACCATCTAACGATACAGGAAGATGGTGTTTAGGTTTAAGAGGGATGTTTTTTTCATTGTATTCAGCGGGCATACCATCTGGGCCAGAGTAAACACGGAATAAAGCAAAATCACCAGTGTGTCTTGGCCACATCCAATTATCTGTATCACCACCAAACTTTCCAATTGACTCAGGTGGCGCACCAACTAAACGAACGTCATTATATCTTTCATAAACAAACAAATAATACTCATTTCCACCGAAGAAAGAATTTATTCTTGACCAATAATGCGTACCCTTTGTTGCTTCTGCTGATAATTTTTTTATGTTTTCTTGAATTAATTTTTTTTGGTTTAATGTTGTGTCACTACCCTCTAAAACAGAGCTTGTAACATTCTCCATTCTAATTAAAAAATCCACAAAAAGATCAGGGTTAATAAGCTCTGATTTTTTGTCATTAGCCCAAAACCCATTTTTTAAATAATCGCTTTGTACAGAACTATGGCTTTGAATAGCATCATAACCACAGTGATGGTTTGTTAATAACAAGCCCTCACTAGAAATTATCTCACCAGTACAATAACCATTAAAACTAACAATAGCATCTTTTAATGAAGCGTTATTTACACTATATAGTTCTTCTGCACTAAGTTGAAGCCCCATTTTTTCTAGATCAACGTTTTTTAACTTATTAATTAATATTGGCAACCACATACCCTCGTCCGCTTTGACGAATGGCGTAGATATTAAAAAGCAAAGGAAAATTAAAATTAATTTTTTCATGATATTTTTTAAGTATTATTTAATTAAAGAGTTAATTTAAGGATTTTTTATTAAAGGCACGTTAGAACAAGCCTCGCCATAAAAAAGGCTTTTAACAATTGGTATGAGTTTTTGACAAACAATCGAAAAAGCCCCTATAGGAAGTTTTTTGTCACCACAACCTTTTATAAAAACTCGCTTGTCAGTGTATTTAGATGTATCAATTTTTTGGATAGATCTATCAAACAAAATTAAATTTAAAGACTGTTCGTTTCCAAAAAAAACAAAACTAGCAACTTTATTTATTTTTGCCTGTATTAACAAAAAGGCCCATGTAGGGATAATTACATCTTTTGAACAGTAAATAAACACATTACATTCTTTAAATTTATCAACGTTTAATTTTTTCAGCCTCTCTTTGAAATCAACCTCTTTAATAATTAAATCATCAATTAGCCAATCTCTTAAATCAACACCAACCTTTTTTCTTTTGCTTAAAAAATCTAACAAGTTAATAGTTATTAACCCCGATTCAGCTATTTTATTTCTTATACCCCCATTCATACTACATAAAACCCAATTCTAACCTTGCCTCTTCTGACATCATACTTTTATCCCAAGGTGGCTCAAACGTAATTTCTACCTTTACTGATTTCACAACACTAATTTTCCCAACCTCTAGCCTCACCTCTTCTGGTAAACTTTCTGCCACAGGGCATGATGGGGAAGTAAGTGTCATTATTATTTGAACTTCTTTTTCTTTATTAATTCTAACATCATAAATTAGACCCAGTTCATAAATACTTACAGGAATTTCCGGATCATATATTTCGTCTAGAGTTTTAATTATTTGATCAGAAAGTGTTTCTATTTTTTTATTCATTATCTATATAGTTTTTACAAAAAGAAATTATTTTTTCTCTCATTTCGTTTATGCCGTTTGATCGGGTCATGGACAAATGTTTACTTAAGCCTGTTTTTTCTAAAAATAACGAGCTTGAATTCACCACCTCTTTAGGCGACACGCCGTCGTAAACAGAAATCAATAATCCCACAAGACCTTTAGTTATAATTGCGTCGCTATCACCTCTTAAAATTAATTTTCTATTTTTTATTTTACAAATTAACCACACTTGAGCCTGACAACCCTTAATTAAGTTTTTTTCTATTTTATCAGATTGGCCTAGCTCGCTAATATTATTTCCCAGATCGATTAAGTGTTCATATTTTTCTTCCCAATTGTCAAAAAGTTCAAAATCATTAATAACAGAGGAGGTGTTTTTTTCAATGGACATGTTATAAAAATTTTATTGCTTTGTTTAACGAGTTTATGAAAAAATCAATTTCTTTTTTTGTATTGTAAAAACAAAGTGATGCGCGTATCAATCCGTTAACATTTAATTTGGAAATGGCCGTTTGCGCACAAAGCTTCCCGGTTCTAACACATACATTCATTTCGTCTAGAATACTTCCAATATCATAATGATGCTTATTTTTAACATTAAATGAAAAAATGGGCTTATCAGGACACTGTGTTGCGTCTAAAACAACATGTTTATTTGAGCTTAAATTGTCCCATAATTTTTTAGCCAATATTTTTTCGGCATTATAGATGTTTTCAATTCCTATATTATTAATATATTTGATTGCCGCGCCCAAACCAATTACGCCAGCAATATTTGGTGTTCCTGCTTCTAGTTTTTGTGGAAGCCCCCCAAAGGTGGTTTTCGAAAAAGAAACGGAGTTTATCATATTTCCTCCAAAATTAACAGGGTCCATTGTGTCTAATAAATGTTTTTTACCATATAACACCCCTACGCCGCTAGGACCAAATAATTTGTGCCCAGAAAAACAATAAAAGTCGCAGTCTAAATCTTGAACATTGGTAGTTTGATTTGAGATAGCCTGGGCGCCATCTACAAATACTATTGTTTGATTTTCTTTACATAAATCACAAATTTTTTTAATATTGTTTTTATGACCAGTTATATTAGACACATGTTGAACAGCAACGAGTTTCACATTGTGGCTAAGCTTTGTTTTAAAATCTAAAAGGTCAAGTTTGCCATTTTCACAACACTTAATGGTGTTTAATTTTAAGCCCAGTTGAGCACAAGCCACTTGCCAGGGAACAATATTCGCATGATGTTCCATTTCTCCAATTAAAACCTCACCACCAGTTGAAGCCACGTGTTTTAAATATCCAAACGCCACCATATTAATTGATTGTGTTGTTCCGCTTGTAAAAATTATCTCTTCGGCATGTGCCGTGTTTAAAAAACTACTAATTAATTTTCTGCTATTTTCAAAATCAGATCCAGCCTTGTCAGCAAAAAAATATAATCCACGCTGGATATTACTATTATATTTTGTATAAAAATCATAAATACTATCAACAACAATCTTCGGTTTTTGAGTTGTTGCCGCGTTATCAAAATATATAAATGGATTATTGTTTCTCAACTCAGAGAATATTGGAAAATCAGAACGTATTTTTCTTATATCAATCATTATTTTTGAAAAATAATTTTTTAACTTCATTTCGAATTTCTTCTATTTTAATAATTGAAATAGAATCTGTTATAAACGCATTTATCAATAAATTAATAGCCTCTTTTTCTGGAACACCCCTTGACCTAAGATAAAACAAACTTTTTTCATCGATTGCGCCAATTGTACAGCCATGAGAACAAACCACATCATCTGCAAAAATTTCTAATTGTGGTTTAGCATTAACGCTGGAGTTTTTTGAAATCATTAAGTTGTTGTTTTGCTGGAAGGCCTCTGTTTGTTGTGCGTTTTTTTCAACATAAATTTTACCACAAAATGAACCCGTGGTGTCTCCGCCATATACAGACTTAAATAATTGATTGCTTTTACAGCTCTCTACCAAGTGTGAAATCAAAATAAAGTTATCTAGGTGTTGCTGGTTTTCTAATAATGATGTGCCGTAAACATTAGAACAGCAATTTTCATTCATCATATTTACTAGTATGTTGTTTCTAATTAACTTACCATCTACTGAAAAAATATTAAAATTGCTTGTACTATTTTTGTGTTGGGCGCAAAAGATAGTATTAATAGTTGATGAATTAGTTGGGTCGTTTTGACCCATATACATATTTAACTTTGTTTCTTCTTTGCAAATTATCTCCGAAACTATATTAAATACAGAGTTGGCTTCACCAAAATTAACAACTTCTTGTTGTATAGATATTTCACAATCACATTCTATAAAATATAAACAACGTTCTTGATTAAACCACCCCCCCTCGTTAGTAAACCCGTGAATAATCTTAATATTATTTTTACTATCAAATCCATGATCAAAGTGAATGATGTATGGCGAGCTTGTTAATAAAGTATTTAATTCAATAATTCGGTTTTTTTCAAGAAAACCAGAGAAACCTGCATATGAGTTTTTTTCATCAGCACTAAACTCACCGGCTCCCTTGTCCATATATAATGTTCTATTATTATTAACTTTATCATTAATTTTTTTTACAAAAACACCATGAGGAATATCAGAAGCCGATTCTTGTAAAACGCCGTTCAAGAAAAAAATTACATTTTTTTCAGGTACTTTAAATTCATTTGAAGTAATAATTTTATTTAAATCTTCCTGTTTAATAAAAGCTGTTAGGGGCTGCATCTCAGCGTTTTCCGGAATAAATTTTTTCAAATTAGTATATCTCCAGTCTTCATTTTTAATACCTGGCAAAAAATCAGAGATAAAGTTTGATTTTTTATCAAAATTAAAATGAGGTTGAAATTCTTTTTTAGATCCAATCATATCCTTTTTCTTCAAGCATTTTTGCAATTTCTGGCCCACCAGATTTTATAATTTTCCCGTCAGATAATACATGTACATAATCAGGCTTTATATAGTCTAATAGTCTTTGATAGTGGGTAATAATAATAAAAGAGTTATTTTTATTTCTCAATCTATTTACTCCGTTTGCTACAATTTTTAAGGCATCAATATCTAACCCGGAATCTGTCTCATCTAAAATAGAAAGCTTAGGGTTTAACATTAACATTTGAAAAATTTCAGCTCTTTTTTTTTCTCCACCAGAAAAACCAACATTAACCGAACGTTTAATGAAATCTAGGTTAATTTTTAAAGCATTTGCATTTTCCTTTATTCTTGCAAGAATTTCTTTAGCGCTAAAGGGCTCTAAACCTAAAGATTTTTGCTTCTGATTTAAAGCTGTTTTAATAAAATTATTTAAAGAAATGCCTGGAATTTCAACAGGGTATTGAAAAGATAAAAATAAACCAATAGCCGCCCTTTCTTCTGGATCCATCTCAGAAACATCTTCTCCCAAAAACTCAAGTGCCCCGCTTTTAATAATATATTTTGGGTCGCCAGAAATTACTGATGCTAGAGTACTTTTGCCCGATCCATTTGGACCCATTATTGCGTGCACTTCCCCCTCTTTAACATCTAAACTTAGCCCTTTCAGAATTGGTATTTCTGTTTCGGTACTAACTTCTAAATTTTTTATTTTTAACATATTTAATAAATTTTATCCAACACTTCCTTCCAACGAAATCTCTAATAATTTTTGCGCCTCAACCGCAAATTCCATTGGTAGTTTTTTTAAAACATCTTTACAATAACCATTAACTATTAAACCAATTGCTTCTTCTTCAGGAATGCCCCTTTGTTTACAGTAAAATAATTGATCATCACTAATTTTAGATGTTGTTGCCTCATGTTCAACAATAGCACTTTTATTGTTTGATTCTATATATGGAAAGGTATGAGCGCCGCAGTTTTGACCCATTAAAAGAGAGTCACACTGAGAAAAGTTTCTTGCGTTTTCCGCGGACTTAGATATTTTTACCAAACCTCTATAACTACCATTACTTTTACCGGCACAAACCCCCTTACTTATAATAGTACTTTTTGTATTTTTACCTAAATGAATCATTTTAGTTCCAGTATCAGCTTGTTGAAAGTTATTGGTGACAGCAACTGAAAAAAACTCACCGATAGAGTTTTCCCCCTTAAGAACACATGACGGATATTTCCAAGTTATTGCCGATCCTGTTTCTATTTGTGTCCAAGAAATTTTAGAGTTTTTGTAGCAAACACCACGTTTAGTTACAAAGTTGTATACCCCACCATTACCCTTTTCATCTCCGGGGTACCAGTTTTGCACAGTGGAGTATTTAATTTCAGCCCCATCTAAAGCAACCAGCTCTACTACGGCGGCGTGAAGTTGGTTTTCGTCTCTCATTGGGGCGGTACAACCCTCTAAATAACTAACATAACTACCCTTCTGTGCAATTAACAACGTTCTTTCAAATTGACCAGTTCCAGCCTCATTGATTCTGAAGTAAGTTGACAATTCCATTGGGCACTTTACACCTTCTGGAATATAACAAAAAGAACCATCAGTAAATACAGCAGCATTTAAGGCAGCAAAATAATTATCTTTAGTGGGCACAACGCTACCTAAATATTTTTTTACTAAGTCGGGATGATTTTTTATTGCCTCGGACATTGAGCAAAAAATTATGCCTAATTTCTTTAATGTATCTTGAAATGTTGTGGCAACGGAAACACTATCTACCACAACATCAATTGCTACTCCAGTAATTTTTTTTTGTTCATCAATAGAAATACCAAGTTTATTAAATGTTTTTAATAACTCAGGATCAACTTCATCGAGCGATTTATATTGATTTTTTTTTGGCGCGGCAAAATAAATTATTTTCTGTAAATCAATAGGCTTTATATTAAGGTTTGCCCAATCAGGAACCGTCATGTTTTGTAGGATTTTGTAAGCCTTAAGACGATATTCTAGCATCCAATTAGGTTCATTTCGTTTAGCTGATATTAAAGAAATTATTTTTTCACTCAAGCCAGGTTTAAACTTTTCTGTTTCAATATTTGACACAAAACCGTATTGGTATTTGTTTTTTGTAATTTCTTTTAGTGTTTTATTTTTTTCTTCGCTCATTTTCTATTTTGAATTAAACTGAAAAACTTTCCCCACAACCACATGTTCTATTTGCATTAGGGTTTTCAAATACAAACCCCTTTCCATTAAGCCCTCCAAAATAATTTAAAGTTGTGCCAATTAGATATAAAAAGCTTTTTTTATCAATTATAACTTTGACTCCATTATTTTCAATTAATTTATCATTTTCGTTTATATTTTTGTCAAAATTTAATTTATATGATAAACCAGAGCACCCCCCTGTTTCAACTCCTATTCTAACAAAACCATTATCACCCAATCCTTCTTCAGACATGAGGGACAGTAATTTATTTTTTGCGATTTTGGTAATTTCAAACATTCTTATATATAATTAAATGCAAATATACCAAAGAAATACTTAAAACAATTCATTAATTTTAACAAAGAATAATTATAATTTTTAATAAATGAATGCGTCAAACAAAACAACTAAAATTTCAGAGATAGGAGAGTTTGGTTTAATTAAAAAATTAAAAAATAAAATTTCCCTTAACAACAATTTGACTCTAAAGGGTATTGGAGATGATTGCGCTGTTATAAAATGTCAAGAAAAAAAAGAGACATTAATTAGTTCAGACTTACTAGTTGAGGGTGTTCATTTTGACACAACCTACATGTCATTATCGCACATCGGTTATAAGGCTGTAATAGTTAATTTGTCAGATGTTTATTCTATGAACGCCAGCCCCTCTCAAATCACAATTAGTTTAGCGATTTCTAATAAATATTCCGTTGAAGATTTAGAAGATCTTTATGAGGGAGTAAATCTTGCGGCTAAAAATTATAATATAAATATTGTTGGTGGGGACATCAGCGCCTCTTTTTCTGGATTAACTATAAGTATAACAGTCTTGGGTTTCCAGCATAAAGAAAAAATTGTTTATAGAAATGGCGCTAAAAAAAACGACTTAATTGTAGTTTCAGGTGATTTAGGCGCCTCTTATTTAGGCCTTCAGCTCTTACAAAGAGAAAAGACAATTTTAGATCAACATAAGTTGCCTAAATTAGCCTTAAATGATATAGAGGATAAATTGAAAGAATATAAATATTTAATTCAAAGACAAGTAAAGCCAGAGATAAATTTAAGTGCTCTTAATTTTTTAAAAATTAATAATATAAAACCTAACTCTATGATTGATGTTTCTGATGGACTTTTTGCCGATTTAAATCATATATGTAATGAATCTAAATTGGGTTTCACTATTTTCGAAAAGGACTTACCAATACATCAACAAACAAAAAATGCGTCATTAGACTTTAATATTGATCATGTTTTAGCGGCACTACATGGAGGGGAAGATTATGAGTTTCTATTTACTGTAAATCAAAATAATAAAGACATTATTTTAAAAGAAAAAAATTTAAAAATCATAGGAGAAATAACTCCAGATAATAATCAACGAAACATGATAAAAAAAAGTGGCAAAGAGATTCCGTTAAGTAAATTGGGGTGGGATCATTTTGGAAAAAATAATTAATTGTTCATTGCCTCTTCAATTTCTTCGGCTTCAATAATTATATCTCTCATTAAATCTTGTGTTCCGTTTTTTGTAATAAACACATCATTCTCCAATCTAATACCCAAACCTTCTTCAGGTATATATATACCTGGCTCACATGTAAATACCATACCCTCACTTATTGGCTGTTGTGAG